>UEXQ01000188.1_pt1 | contig 30307 bp, 22 predicted proteins | sample 4301111 | NCBI WGS metagenome assembly UEXQ01 (sample SAMEA4773181, study PRJEB27434) | metagenome | biome: 2259; feature: agricultural soil; material: soil | place: USA | collected 2014-09 | depth 0.25 m
GGAACGGCTAGAGTGATGAAGGCATCCAGCTGGTATGCCTTTACGCAACCTCTGGGCGCCGCGATCTTCGTCTACATGCTGATCCGATCAACCGTCGTCACCCTAAAACAGGGTGGCGTTAATTGGCGGAATACGTTTTACCCGCTGGACGAGCTACGCCGCGGGAAGGTCTGACGTTCCCCCGAGGCCTACGAGCTAGTTCGCTTGAGCTTGATCGGCAGATTCGCGGCCAAAACTGCCGGCCAAATCCTGACTTTTGATCGAACGAATGCGATCGCGTAGCTGGGCTGCCTTTTCGAATTCAAACTTCTTCGCGGCTTCGCGCATTTGCGCTTCGAGCTTCTGTAGGAGTTGCGCCACTTGCTCTTCGGATTTCGCTCCGGCCACGGCGGCATCGAGTTCACCGGCGTCCAGCGGAATCGTGACGTAGTCCGCTTCAACGATTTGAGCCAACTCCATGTCCACACTTTTCACGATCGATTGCGGTGTGATGTTGTTTTCCTTGTTGTAGGCCAATTGCTTTTCGCGACGACGATTCGTTTCTGCAATGGCTTCGTTCATCGAACGTGTTCGCGTATCGGCGTAGAGCATGGCGCGGCCTTCAACATGGCGCGCGCAACGGCCGATCGTCTGGATCAAAGACGTGACGCTGCGCAGGAAGCCCTCTTTGTCAGCGTCCAGAATCGCAACCAGAGAAACTTCAGGAAGATCGAGGCCTTCGCGCAAAAGGTTGATACCAATGAGCACGTCGAACTCGCCACGCCGCAAATCGCGCAAGATCTTGACGCGATCCAGCGTCTCCACTTCGGAGTGCAGGTAACGGCAGCGCACGCCAATTTCGGTGAAGTACTCGCTCAGGTCTTCGGCCATGCGCTTGGTGAGCGTGGTGACCAGGACGCGTTCGTTCTTTTCCGCACGAATGCGAATCTCTTCCAACAAATTGTCCACCTGGCCCTTCACCGCGCGAATTTCCACCTCGGGATCAACCAGACCTGTAGGCCGAATTACCTGTTCCACGAAAACGCCGCCAGACTTTGTCAGTTCATATGGGCCGGGCGTCGCGGAAACATAGACGATTTGGTTGGTCCTGTTCTCAAACTCTTCGAAGGTGAGCGGCCGGTTGTCCAGCGCCGAGGGCATGCGAAATCCATAATCGACAAGTGTCTGCTTGCGCGAGCGGTCGCCATGGTACATGCCGCGCACCTGAGGCACGGTCTGGTGCGACTCATCGATGAACAGCAGATAGTCCTGCGGAACGTAGTCGAGCAGAGTGGGTGGCGCCTCGCCCGGAAGGCGGCCGCTTAGGTGCCGCGAATAGTTCTCGATTCCATGGCAGTAGCCGATCGTGCGCATCATTTCGATGTCGAAAAGCGTGCGCTGAGTGACGCGTTGGGCCTCGACAAACTTGCCCTGTTTCTCCAGTTCCTTCTTCCACCACTCGAGCTCTTCTTGAATTGTGACGATGGCCCGCTCGCGCTGATCTTGCGGCATGACGTAGTGCGTTCGCGGATAGATCGTTACACGCGTCAGATCTTGTTGGCCGTGTCGCACTTCTCCTGTAAGCGGATCAATTTGCCGCAGCTTGTCGATTTGATCGCCCCACATCTCTAAGCGATAAGCGTTGTCCTCGTACGTCGGATAAATCTCGATGATGTCGCCGCGGACGCGGAACGAACCGCGGCGCAAGTCTTCGCTGCGTTCATATTGCACGTCCACAAACCGGCGCAGCAGCGCCTCGCGGCTGGTCTGCAGTCCTTTTTCCAGCATGACCAACATGCCGTAGTAGGCTTCTGGCGATCCGATGCCATAGATGCAGCTGACGGAGGCGACGATAACAACATCGCGTCGCTCAAAGAGCGAGCGGGTCGCGCTCATGCGCAGTTTGTCGAGCTCATCGTTAATTGTGGCTTCTTTTTCGATATAGACATCGGCGGCGGGGACGTAAGCCTCCGGTTGGTAAAAGTCGTAGTAGCTTACGAAGTATTCAACGGCGTTTTCCGGGAAGAATCCCTTGAATTCGTGATACAGCTGCGCGGCGAGTGTCTTGTTGTGCGCAAGCACCAGCGCGGGACGCCGCGAAGCTGCAATGACCTTGGCCATGGTGAAGGTCTTGCCGGAACCGGTTACGCCTAAGAGCACCTGATGTTTGTCTCCGGCTTCGACGCCCCGGATAAGCTGGTCAATCGCCGCGGGCTGGTCGCCGCGCGGCTGATACGCGCTTTTCAGCTTAAATTCCATCGTGGGCTGCTCCTGTCGCTTCAGGGAGAGGAACGCAAACTTTCATTATAACGCGCAAGGCAAGACGGTGCGGCGACTCGACGACGCGAATGCCAACTCTTTGGTCGGGCTGTGGAAAATCAGCGAACTTCCTGAGGAACGTCGGGGAGCAAGTCAATCCGAGAGCGGCTGTTGGCGTTGACAACGTAGCGAACGCTATTGGAACCATCCGCAAGGGCAACCTTGGCATCCATCGTTTGCTGAACGTCTTCCGTCGACCGAACCAGCAAACCAGTTGTTGTCGAGATGTAGAGGATTGTTTCGTTTGTTCCGGTCGCTGTACCAGCGGTCGTAAGTCCACGAAGTTTGTAGTCCTGCGGTGTCGCATTTTTCGGAGATGACTTTTGCCTAAGCTGCGCGTGCACAAAGATGACGGCGCACGTATCAGCCATCGCGCGCGGATTGCCGGTTTTGCCGGCAGAGGTGCTCTGGCCCGGGGAGCGGCAGCTTTCCTGCTTGACGTATTCATATTTTCTTTCCCAAGCCAGTTCCGCAATCGGCGATGGGGAGGTTTCGTTTTCCAGAATCTTCCAGCGCTGTCCCTGACGAACGCCCGATTTTGGAAACGTCATCGACGAAGTGAAGCGGTTCAGCCAGGCGTTCCAGGCGTGTTGTTGCCGGGATGTGAGGTCTCTGAATCCTCTGATTCCAGACGCGGCGCCATCGGGTGCTATAAATACTTCGACCAGTTTGTCAGGAGACGATACTGGACCACTGGAAGGTTGACCCGCAGGACCAACAACATTTCTATCGGACAGGTAGGTCTTCAAGCGGAAACCTCTCGCGCTCACCTCGGCCACGTTCACTTGCAGCAGGCACTGCGCGGTCAAGTCTTCCCTGGGGGGCGACTCCGGAGTTGTGACTTGGCTCTCTACCTTGTTGGAACGCGAACCACTTAAGTCCAGTTGATAGACGAGCGTCTCGCCACCGTGCAAGCGGGGAACGGGTGAAAGGCGCTGGGCATGCGCGGGCACAGTAGCCAGAAGTGATGCCAGAGCGATGGTGCAGCACAATGAGCGAGGCGCAGTCATGGCAGCAGCCAGATCAAACCTTGATCAGCGGGTGGCACTCTTCCCCAGCATACGATCGAAGAAATCAGCAGCAGCTCCGTAGGACTTTAGCCACGAGCGGTGCAAAAGAAAATCGTGAATCTCGTCCGGAAAAATAAGCTGTTCGATGTGCACGTCGCGTTCCCGCAGGCGAGCCACAAGATCCACGGTTTGCGTAAAGTAGACGTTGCGGTCGTCGTCGCCGTGAATGAACAAAACCGGCGATTTCCACTTGTCCACGGCAGAAACGGGAGATGAATCGTGCGCCAGCTTCGTAAGTTCTGGCGAAATGTTTTTCCCGTCCCAGTTGTCGCTGGGCCACTCGTGCACCCCGTGGAAATCCACGCCTGCGGCAAAAATATCGGAGTTACGCGCCAAACCGAGCGCCGTTAGGTAGCCACCATAGCTTCCGCCCCACAGGCCTACCCGCGACGGATCGACATCAGGCCGCGCTTGGAGAAACTTGCCGGCCGCGACCACGTCCTGATATTCGCTTGCTCCACGGCCCGCGCGGCCCGGAGCTTCGCGGAAGGTTCTGCCATACCCGATTCCGCTGCGATAGTTGACAGACAGAACCACGAACCCGCGGCTCGCCAAGTATTGGTTCATGCCGTAAGCATTCGAGTAGTAGTACATGTAGTGCCAACCGAGCAGCATCTGCCGCATGGAACCGCCGTGAAAAAAGAGCAGGCCAGGGCGCTTCTCACCGGGCTTCACATCCTTCGGCAAAAACAGCTGGCCGTGGATGTCCAGCCCATCCGGCGCCTTGAAAACCACCTGCTGCGGGGTGACCAGCTTCTCAGCGGGAAATTGAGAAGGCCAGGTCTCTCCGACCAACGGCTTTGCATCCGACCGAGAATCGCTCAGGTTCCGAATAAACGGACGCGCTGTGTGAGTCGCGTCGGAACCAACGAACACCAGATATCCGGTATCCGCCAAAGCCAGCGGGCTCCATTCAATGCCCAGTCCGCTGCTCAATTGCGCAGGCGTTCCGCCAGAAGCGTCCACGCTCCACAAATGCCGGCGATCAATGTCGTTGCAATTGGAGTTAAACAAGACCGTTTTGCCGTCGCGCGTGAACGACCACTGCTCAACTTCGCACTGGCCTGGCGTAAGCAGCTTCGGAGTTCCACCGCTGACTGCAATCGAATACAGATGCTGCCATCCATCCTGTTCGCTGGCGAACACGATCCGGTTGTCTGCGGACCAATGAATCACGCCGCCGCCTGTGTCGTCCGCCATGTACGGAAAAGAATCCTGCAGCTCCTTGCCGCTATGCCAGACTTCCTTCGCATTCCAGGTCTCAGCGTCCGCAACCCAAATCGCCCACGAATGCGGCCGGTCCGGCTCGATGAAATATCCTTCCGGCGTATCGCGAGGAACTGCGGGTCTTCGAATGAAAGCGAGCTGCTTGCCGTCGGCGGACCACTCGGGAGTCGAGTCGCTGTCCACCGCCGGCGCGACAAATCGAACGGTTTTTGAGGCTGTATCGTAGATCGCAATAAAACTGTGATCGCCACGATCTGACGTGAATGCGAGCTTGCTGCCGTCGGCGGACCATTGCTGCTGCCCGTTCGTTCCACGGATCATGAGCTGCACCGCCTTCTCACGCGAACTCAGCGATGCCAGCCACAACGCGCCGTCTTTCACGTACGCGCAGACGCCCTTGCTCGACACTTGAGGCGAATGCCCGGCGTCAATTTTTTGCGGTTCGCCGCCCGTCCACGCAATCTGATAGACGGATTGCTCGACTCCAGCCGGATTGCTCGTTGGATTCGGCGACTGACCGGCCTTATTCTTCCCTTCTCCGCGCGTGTAGACAATTGTGTTCGCGTCAGGGGAAAACCGCAGAGCGGACAATTCTTGCCCGTCCTCCTCGAGATACGCGGTTAACCGCCGCGTCTTGAATTCCGGCGCTTCCGCCACGTAGATGTTGCGCTTGCCTTGCTCATCCAATACCCACGCGATCCGCGGCACAGACTTTGCGGCATCCAGGCCGCTGGGAAACGGCGCGCTTAATACCTGCTCCAAACGGAAGGATTGCTGAGCCTGCGCCGAACTACCCGCCGGCAGGGATGCAAAGCCACAAAGCAAGATGGCTGCAAACAAGGATCGAGCACGGAAGTGAGTTTCCATCGTACTCCTTCAGTCCCCCGGTTGCTGTGCCGTAACTTTTTCGAGGGAAACCTTTGGTTCGGTGAGCGGACCCGATATGGTCAAAAAGCGGGTGGTGTGCTCTGGCCGCGCGGCGTGCCCCACTGCGTGGCTCTCCGCCGTCAAATCGGCGTCCTGCGAAAAACTGACACTCCCTTTTAGCAGAAACTCTTCGACCGGAGACGCAAGACGTAGCGAATTTAATTCAAAGCCGCCATCGGTAATGTGAAACGTGCCGGCGCCCGATGCCCAGCGCGTAGTTCCAGTCTTCCATTCGCCTTGGGCCATGGTTCCCATCAGATCCCAGCCGCGCAGTTCCACTCGGCTAAGGTGCAGATCGCCCTTCCCTGCCAGATTTTTGAGCAATGTCTCGCGCCCGATTCCGGCCGTTTGCAATTCCACGCTTCCGGCCGCAGTCCCGGATAAGTGGTCCTCGAGTTCCGACAGCCAAGGCGTCTGCACGAGTGACACGCGGTCGAACGTCGCCGACACTTCATATTTCGGGTTGCCGCCCAGTGTCGCCACTAACGATCCCTGCGCGCCCCCGCCAGACCATTGTGCCTGCGCGTCTGTCAGTTTGAGAGTCAATCCATTCAGGCTTGCGTGGGCGCGAAAGCCGTTCATTCTGATTTTTTCAACCGAGATCACATTCACTTTCAGGTCGCCCTCGGCACGAATCCGCTTCAGCACAGCGTTCGACGGCGCTGCTTGAGAATTCCCGCCGAGGGCGGCGGGAAGCAGCCGTTGCAGCCAGGTTGGACGCGCGCGTGGGCCGATCCAGCGATCAAGTTCCGCGGCATCCAATTGATCCGCTTGCAGCTGAAACGTCCAGCTGGGAGCCTGTTCATCGCCAGCGTCACTTGCGATCGTTCCCGTTTGCTCGACCGTGCCGGTCCAAGTGGCACCAAATGCGCCGACTTTTGCCAACGTGAACCTTCGTTTTCCGCCCCTCCACTCCGTCCGCAAGTTTTCCAGTTGAATCGGTTGATTGAGCCCAGCCACCTGCAACGCTGCACGCGTCAGGTCCGCGTGTCCTATCCACACAGGCGCGCCGGATCGGTTCCACTCACAACGCAAGTCTGCGCCAACTCTCCCGGTCAAATCCCAACCGTGCCGCAAGTCGCGTCCGAACGATGTTGCAATTGCAAGCAGCGCCTCGGACTGGGGCAATTGACCCTCCATCCGCACAACGCCAGAGCGTTGCTCCAAATCCTCTTGAAAGGACACGCTGATACTCCCGTTGGCGTTCGTCGAGTCCTTCGTGTTAGCCAGAGTTGCCGCACCTTCCGCGTTTCCTGCCTTGCGCATCGGTACGCTTACGACGAACGGCTCGACCACCAATTTTCCCCGTTGCGTGCCGCCCCGAATCGACCGGATATTCAGCGGTGACGAAAATTTCGGCACAGTCCAACGGCCACCGGGGCTGGAGAACGCCGCCTCGTCCAACTCTAGCGGCCATCCGTGAAACGTCGCGGTCCCGGTGAAATACTGCGTTGCGGCAACGCCTTCCGACACTTCTGGCCGAAATGCGCGCAGCCAATCGAGGAAGTCCGCAGCCTGTACGCCCGCTGAATCTAAACCAACCTCAAATTCGAGACCGGCGGCACTTTTCAGTGATGCGGTTCCCCGCAAGTTGGAGCGTGGCGTCTCGATCACCACCTCGCTCACCTCCGTCTTCCCAAGCGCCGGATTCCACCGCCCCTTCATCCGCAACCCGACGCGCGGATTGTCTTCGCGTTCAGCTAGATCCCAGCGATGAATCTCCGTAGCCCTCGTTTGCAACGTAAATGCCCAGTCGCCAAGTGCTGCACCCTTGGTCTCCGGCAATGAACTCTCGTCGCTATCGAGCGTGGCTTCTCCGGCAAAAGTCCCGCGCACGCCAAAATCCGTGCCGCCGATCAGCCGAAATACATCGGCCAGGGACGATTTCGCCCACCGCACGCGCAAATGTGCCGGTCGCAACCGCACCGAAGTACCGGCAACCTCTCCGCTGACTCGTACAGTGCCAGCCAGCTGAAGTAGTGTGCCACTGCGCCACGGCTCCGCTTCGAGATCCAATCGCCAGCGTCCAGCTGCGGTCTGTTCCACCATTCCTTGCACGTGCTGAAAAGCAAACGAAATTTTGTCATTGTCAAGCTTGAAATTGACGCGGCCGTCGTTGATTTCGATTTTTTGCAAATGGTGCGTCGGCGGCGCAGCCACGGCGTCGGCAGTCGTGCTGCCGGTCTTTGCTTCCGCACCAGCGGCCGGCAGCCATCGCTCCAGGTTCCATTGCGCTGCATCATTGCGAACTAAAACCAGGCTTGGCCCGTCAAGCTGCAAGGTCCCAAGCTCAAACCGCCCGCGCAAGAGCCCGCTCCAACGGAGTCGCGCCGAAAGCCTGTCAGCGCGCAGAAAATACTCATTGCCAAAGGCTGGATCTTCGCCGACCGAGATCGCATAGGCATCCAACTGGGGAGTAGGAAAGAAACTGGCTGAATATTCGCGGACTTCCACCGGACGTCCGAACGAACCTTGCAATTGGCGCGTAAGGAAAGCACGTACACGCGCAGTTCGTACCAGCAGCGAAGCCCCCAACTGCAGCGCAATCGCCGCCAGAACGACAGCGACAACCGGCTTCCACCATTTTCGTATTCTATTCACTGAGATCGGTTCGAAACTGCACCGGCCGTTCGACGCGAAAAATTCTCGCAGAGTCCGAAGCGAATTGGTAGCGCGTCAGCCTCTCAAATGGGGTGCGGCGCGATTCTAATGCACCGTACGTAGCATCCGGCCCCAGCGCGTGCGAGCCGGCAAGTGCGCGACCGTTTGCAGCACTGCGCGGAGCCTCTGGGCGAATGTCGATTCTCCGTAGTCAGCCGACGTTGCTTCCACAGACCAGTAGATCAAAAAAGGCCGCCCCATAATAGCGTCGCGGTCCACGAAGCCCCAATATCTGCTGTCCAAGCTGTGATCGCGATTGTCTCCCATCGCAAAATACTTGCCCGGCGGCACGATTAATTCGTCGCCCTTGACGTACTTCTTGATGTCTCGCGCCCATTCCGGTTCGACCGGCGAGCTATACAAGGGATTCCCCACTGGCGGAAACGAATAGTTCAGCGGATCGTAGCCTGCAGCCGCATCGTGCAGCACATACGGTTCATTTAGCAATTTCCCGTTCACATAAACGTTCTGGTCCACCAGCTTCAAATGGTCGCCCGGCAAACCAATCACCCGCTTCACGAAATGCTGATGATCCGCATAGGGATACTTGAAAACAACAATGTCACCCCGCCGCAACAGACGATAAGGGAGAAATTTTTCATACCACGCGCCAGTTCCACCAAAAATAAACTTGTTCACCAGCAGATGGTCACCGATCAGAAGCGTACGTTCCATGGACGATGACGGAATCTTGAACGCTTGCACAACAAAACTGGTGCCAAACAGCGCCAGAATCACCGTGACGAGGAGCGACTCCATGTATTCGGAAAGTGTCGTTCCTTCGCGGTGGCCGCCGTGCTCCTCTTTGGGAGCCGCCTGACTGACATTCCTTTCCACGACTGTGCTGGTTTCGGTCATTCCGCCTTGGTGGCCACGTCCGCCTGTTGCTGCAAACGCTCCAGAGCCGTGCGCGCAGCCTTCTGTTCCGCCTCTTTTTTCGTATTGCCTTGGCCGCTAGCCAGGAATTCTCCGAGCGACCACACTTCCACGTAGAACATTTTCTGATGATCCGGTCCCGTCTCTCCAGCCAGACGATATTCCGCCGGTGGCCGGCCCTTGCCTTGAAGGAATTCCTGCAACGCCGACTTCCGGTCCGTCTCCGCAATGCGCACGCCGCCTAGCTCCATTGCCGATTCAAACAACACGCGGCGCAATATTCGTCTCGCGGCTTCCAAACCCGAATCGAGATAGATCGCAGCAACTACTGCTTCTAACGCGTCTGCGATAATGGCCGCTTTTTCGCGACCACCTGTTTTCTCTTCCCCGCGGCCCAACCGCAGAAACTCTCCGATGCCCAGCTTTCGCGCTGCGATTTCCAGAGCCTGCGCGTTCACCAGATATGCCCGGCTCCGCGACAGCTGCCCTTCGCTCCACGAAGGAAAAGTTTCCAGCAAGTATTCGCTCGCCAGCAAATCGAGCACGGCGTCGCCCAGAAACTCCAGCCTCTCGTTGTCCTGCACTTGTGCCGGATCGGCCAAGGCTTCGGCCGCGGCACGAAGTTCTGGAATTGCTGAACTATGCGTTAACGCCGTTACCAGCAATTGCGGGCTGCCGAACCGATACCCGAGCCGCTCTTGAAATTCCTCGTCTTCCGGACGCGTCATGATTGCCGCCGAAGTATGCCGGCAGCAATCTTATTTCGGCGCGCTCAGTTGTGTCGAGGCTTGTTTCTTCGATTCGTCCGCGCCGCTTCGGCACGTTGCCTGCAGCTTGCTATTGAGCGCGGCGCACTTGTTGAACGCCGCGGCCGCTTCGTCATAGTGAGACGCCTTCTGATTAGCCAAGCCAAGCAAATACAAATTCACAGGATCGGGCGTCGGATTGGGGTCGATTTTCACCGACTGTTCCAGTTCTGGTATCGCGTCGTTGAATTTTCCGCGGCGAAAATAAACCAAGCCCAGACCGCTGTGCGCCATGGAGAGCGTCGAGTTCTTCGCCGCCACAAAATTCTGGTCTGGCATGCCCTCCGGCTTTGGAATCGTGGGCGTCACTTCAATTGCGCGCTTCGAATAGTTCTCTGCCTTGGCCAGCCGTTTGTCGGGCTCCGGCGTGCTTGCACTCATAGCGCGCGGAATCGTTTGGCCCAAAACTGCCAGCGTCTGAACGTCGTCGGGTTTTAAGGCGACCTCTTTCTCGCCAATCTCAAACGCTCTTTCCGTATTGCCACTTTGAATGTACTGGAGGGTTAAGGCTGAGTAGACGATTGGCCGATACTGGCTCTCGGGATATTTTTTCAGGAACTCTTCGCCTACCGCAATTTTCTTCGCTAAATCCGTGTTCGGCATCTCCTGAAATGCCTTAACCGCGGCGATTTCCTCCGAGTTCGCTGCTGCTCCTGGCAGCGCCAACGAACTTCCCGACTTGGCGGGATCAGCGGACTGCTGCCCTGGCTGGCTTTGTGCTGGTTTCTCTTGCTGGCTGGGTTGGCTGCTTTGCCCATTGGCCGGCGTCCCGGCCGTCAGCCGCGTCGCAAGAAATGCGGCAATGATCCAACTTGCTTTACCGCTCATCTCACTTCTCCTTCTGCAATGGAATGGTTTGCGGCTGGTGTGGCCTACATCATACATCGCGGCGCGGCCACCGCGTTCGTACAGCGTTATGCTTACGGTCGCTCCGGCTTCTTCTCGGTGCTCAACGTTCCCAAGCCCTTGGTAGCTGCGTCCTTTGCCTTCTGTGGTGCACCCTGCACTGCCAGCGCCGCTTCAAACTCCGACTTCGCGCGATCCGGTTGGCCCTCGATGTCATACAAATTCCCCAGGTGGACGTGCGACCAGGCCAGTACCAAAGGGTCCTGCGTCGCCGCGTGTTCTCCGGTCGTCAGCCGGCCGAAAACCTGTTTCGCTCGTGGCCCATCCTGCTCCATCATCGCCACAACACCCAGGCCGTACCACGCGCGCGGCTGTTCGGGGTATTTCATTAATACCTTCTGAAACGAAGCCTCGGCAGCCCGCGGATTCTTTTCCGCGATCCTTCGCTCCCCCTCGGTCAAAGCAGCAATGGTATCCGCGTCATTCGGAACGGTCGATGGAGCCACGGGTTTGTGCCGCGCTACCGACTCCGACTCGGCCCCGTCCGCATTGGGTCTACCGGTCGCAAACTTGATGCTGGCCACCCGCCTCTGTTCGGCCCCGACATCCACGGACCGCACCAAGTCAGGGAAATACAACTTCATTGCCGGCTCAGAGCCCTCAAACTTTGCCAATGCCGCAAACAAAGGCCGCACCAGTACGTACCCATCCGCGTCATCAACACCCAGCGCAGCCTCGCGCTCGCCGGGCGACATGCGCTTCAGCTTCAATTCCACGGCGCGCACCGTGCACTCCGCAAAGTACGACGGAAAGTCATCCTTCAAGGAAGGATCAAGCCTGGGCGCCGCAGCAGACATTTCGAAGAGCGGACGTTTCACCGCGACCACGTGCGAATACTGCAGCGGCAGCGGATCCAGCAGGTAGTGCAGAAACGCGTGCCGCACGGTGTCAATCTGTAACTGCTCCGCCCCGCTTACTACGAGCGCGTAGTGGTCTCCAAAGTTCCGCACATTGGTTATCCGGCCGACTAGCGGCTCGACAATCACAGTGAATGTTCGCGGATTCGTCGGGTCTAGAATTTCGCGCAGATAACCGGTTGCAACAAAGACCACTTGCGACAATGAATCGTGCATCTGTTCGATTTCGCGCCCGTGCACCGACTGCACCTGCCGCCACAACTCGCCGATTTTCTGTTCCTTGTAGTAGTTCGAGAGAATTTCCTGGAAGCCTTCCAGCGCGATTACCTCCGGCGGCAATTCGTCGCGTCTGAGTGTCGCCTCAAATTTTGGCGCCGGGCCGCTGACTAGTCCGAACCAGATGTACCGCGAAAGCATCGCTGCGGGATCGGCCAACTCGCGCTGTTTGTAGAAATTGCGCAAAACTTCTACCGCCGGACCTTCTTGGTGCTGCAGCCGGTCGCGCAACTGCGCACGCATGGGCGACCAGCTGGTGGCATTCACATCTGCTTGAAAGCCTGACGCCAACAAGGCACACATAACCGTAAACATGGCCTCGCTGCCGTCTACCGTTACGGTAGTCGCCGGCGCGGCCTGCCATCTCGGCCGCGGCGGTGGCACCGGCTCTTGCGCGCGCGCCAAACTCGGCAGCAGCGTACTGATACTCACGACACACGCTAAAATCCACGATGTTGTTTTCATCCCGCCCCGGCTCATTCCGCTCCCTGGCACACCTTTTGAAACGTCCAATTCGCTCTTTTTGATGCTTTTTTCGCTGTCATTTCAATCTACAAGCGCTAGGAAACCGAGTCAAGGAACGCCAACCGCCCACGACATCGGCAACTCTTGCCATTACTCGATGCATCTGCCTAAATTGTGGATGCTTGGAGTAACTCTGGCTTGATGGTGCGCGTTATGAGAAAGCCCCTTCTGCGACGTTCCCTTCCCCTGCTCTTGTTGCCTGCGCTTTCCCTGGTTTCCAGTCCCGCACGCGCGCAGTTGGTTGGCGATACACCTCCGCCGCAACAGCTCAACAATTCTGCGGCTGCTGACCAATCCTCTGCTGCCCCCGCCAAACCTACGGGCAAGAAGCGACTTTCGAAAGATTTCACTCTGAAAGGCGACTCGCTCTGGACCGACACCGGCATTGACCTGCAGCCGGGCGAACATGTCGTCATCACAGCGAAAGGCACGTTCCGCTATGCCGATGCCAAAAGCGACAATGGTCCGGAAGGCCTTTCTCGCGGATTCAAGGATCTTCTCCGCGTCCTTCCTTTCAACGATGCCGGCCGTGGCGCCTTGATCGCCCGTGTCGGCGACGCGGACACCTCGCAGGCATTTTTGGTCGGTGCGTCGAAGGATCTCGTCTCGCCCATCACGGGACGCCTGGCGCTCGGCATTAATCAGGCGAAGGCCGACACGGGAGATGGCGCATACACCGTCCATTTGGAAGTTTTTGCAGCCGATGGCGTTTCCGGCGGAACTGTCCGCACTATCTCCAAAGTCGTGGATACCATGCCCGGCATTGACAACGGCCTTTTCGCCAAAATCCCCCGGCGCATCGCCGACAAAGAAGGCAATGCGGGAGACATGGTGAACTTCCTCATTCTCGGTTCCGAGGCCGCGATGCAAAAAGTTTTCACAACCGCGGGCTGGGTCAAGGTGGACGCCGATGTCAAAGGCACGCTCCTTCACGGCCTCATCGGCAGCCTTTCCAAAGAGTCCTATCTCACCATGCCGATGAGCCCGCTTTACCTCTTTGGCCGCCCGCAGGATTACGGCTGGGCGCACGCCGAACCGATCAGCGTGGTCTCTTCGCGCAATCACCTCCGGATCTGGAAAGCCCCTTTCACCGTGAACGGGACGATGCTCTGGGTGGGCGCTGCTACTCACGATATCGGCTTCGAACGCGATCAGCGCAACAACGGCATTACCCACAAGATCGATCCCGACATAGACCTCGAGCGCGACTACGTCCAAAAGACTCTCTCGAGCACCGGCCTCGTGGTCGAAGTCTCCCATTTCCTTCCCGACAATCCAATGAAAGAAGCCAAAACCGCAACGGGGGGCTCGTTTCACTCCAACGGACAGGTCCTCGTTCTCAGGCTCGCCGATTCCGGCAAAGATCTTTCCGCGTCCTTCGCTCGAATGTTCTGTTCCGTGCTAGACGGCGAAAACCCCGACGGCGGCGAATGGGATACCTGCGATTCTTATCTGAAATTTGAGCAGCCCGCGTCTGTTCAGCCAGGCAACCTGGATACGATTCCTGCGAACTATCGTATCCTCGTGATCCCGGGCATTTTCAGCTCGTGCCAGGCAAATACACAGGCCTTCGCGGAAGGACAAGCCCACCTTCGTGAAAAACATGGAATGACCGTTGAATTCCTGCAGACTCCCAACGAGACTTCCACCGCCAACGGCGCGCGCATTGCCAAATATCTGAAGGACAAATTTCAGAGCGACTCTCGCAAATACATTCTGGTGGGTTACAGCAAAGGCGCTCCCGACATTCAGGAAGCGCTGGCCAACGACGCGCAAGCCCGCAATTCCGTCGCGGCTTTCATCAGCGTCGCCGGAGCTGTTGGCGGCTCTCCTATCGCCGAAACCATGCCCGCCATCGTCCAGCGCTACACTTCCACACTAAAACTCGGCAGCTGCGAAGGAGACCTCACCGAAGCCTTCAAAAGTTTGCGTCAGGACGTCCGCCAGCAATTCCTCTCGGCTCATCCCGAACCGCTGGTTCCTTCTTTCTCTCTCGCTGCCGTCTCCGACTCCACGACCACGTCGCGAATGTTGCTGGAAGCATGGAAGGTTCTCACCGCCTACGACTCACGCACTGATAGTCAGCTGTTGCTCTTCGATGCTTTGGTGCCGGGCGGCAACTACCTCGGCACATTGCACGCCGACCACTTGGCCGTCGCGCTGAACTACTCCGGCTCAGATGACTCCACGATTCGCTCTGCCGCCGACCACAACCGCTTCCCGCGCGCAGCTTTGCTCGAAGCTGCCGTCCGATCGACCATTTCTACCTTGCAGTCGCAGTCCGGGCAGTAAAATGCCGCAGCAAGAGAAATCCCCGATCGCACCTATGTGGCGATCGGGAATCTCCGCAATAATTTTGCTGGCCGTCAGTTACTTGCTGGACATCGTGTTTACGCGTGCCAGCATGTCCCAGTGCCCACGCGAATCGACCAGAGACTGGTACGCTGCCAGCGCGACAGGGTTGCTTTTTCTCATGTCGTTGACGGCTGCGTTGAATTTGTCCAGGCCTTCCGCACCATTTGCCACAAACACGACATACGTCGTACCCGGATCGGCCGAGTGCACAACCTCTTCATCAATCGTGTAAGAATGTAGCGCGCCATCGGCTAAGAGTTTCTCCAGCATAGCGACCATCGTCGCACGTTGAATCTTTCCTTCTGGATCGCTGCCTCCCGCTCTGGCGGGCCACCGAGCCACTCGGAGGTATCCGTTGGCAAACGTCCCCGCATGTCCGTTGTGTTCTGTGCTGGCCATGATGTAGTCCCAATGCTTCGAGGCTGCCAGGACCGGCGCAGTCGCTCCCGGAGACGCTCGAAGTCCCTCTAGTACCTTCATTAGGTTAGCCATCGAAGTCGCCGCGAACCACGATCCGTGCGTCGGCGACCCCTCCTGGTGATTCAATACGGAGAAGCTTCCGTAAGAAATGATCGTCCCATCCGCTAAAGCTTTTTTCATGGCCTCGATGTCGGCGTCATCTTCTTTCTTGTAATCCGCCCACATCGCGCGCGGCACCGCCCATTCCGAAACGTATGTATACACGGCTGGTTTTTCCGTTGCCGCGCTTTGCGCGCTTGCTGGCAGCACTGCAAGCCAACAGAACGTCGCTGCACACAAACCAGTCACAATCACTCCAACCACTCGCGTTCGCATTTTTCGCCTCCAAACTTTTTGTTCGACTGAGAAAGGATTTGGGCCGAATTGCTTGTTGAAGCGTAGAGAAGGGAAAACTACCAGGCACTGAACCTACTCTTGGCTCCTCGGCCTGTCAAGAAACGAGCATTGCGAAGCGACGAGGCGGAATTAAGAACCGATCGCGGCTTGCAAAACCTCGCGGCTTGCGTTCGCACCTGTCACGAGCAACGCCACGCTGCCTGCCGAGTGGCGCTCGTTGCTCGCCTTCAAAAACGCCGCCGTCGGCGCAGCGCCCGCAGGCTCGGCGATGACTTCCTCCTCCAGCGCCAGCCTGCGAATCGCGCGGATCATCTCCCGCTCGCTCACAAGCACTACCTCGTCCACGAGTCGACGAATCGCCTCCACATTCGCCGCGAGCGGCGTCCGCGTGGCCAATCCGTCCGCGATCGTGTCGCAGGTGTCTGTCCCCACGGCGTGCCCTGCTTTCCACGAGAGCGCGTAGGACGGCGCTTGCTCGCTCTGCACGCCTACTATCCGCACCTCGTCGGAAATGTGTTTGGCCGCCTCCGCCACTCCTCGAATCAGCGCCGTATCTCCCATGGGAACGTAAATTGTTGCGACTTCTGGCGCTTGCTGCAAAATCTCCAGCGCAATCGTACCCGGCCCCGCCGGCAAGTCCGGATCGTCCGCATCATTCAGGAAGAAGGCTCCGCTCGTTCGCACGTATTCCGACGCCGCTTCGAACGCGCCCGCCAGATCCACCGCACCTTTCTCAACTATCTCCGCTCCCAGCCGCTCGATATTCGCCTTCTTCACCGGATTGCTGTTCTCCGGCAAAAAGATCGTCGCCTTAACACCAAGCAGTTTCGCCGCAAACGCCACGGCCGCGCCGTGGTTTCCAGTGCTCGATGCAACCACCTCGGCAACCGCAGTCCGTTTCATATTTACGTGCAGCGCGTAGAGCGCCCCGCGCACCTTGAACGAGCCAGTAGGCAGTTCGTTCTCCAGCTTCAAATACACTTTTTGCTTTGGATTTTTCTGCAGCGATTCAGCCGCGACCAGCCGTGTCTGCGGCAAATGCCCGGCCAAAAACTCGCGAGCCTCGAAAAATCGAGCCGAGTCCATGCCTAGTTCGCTCGTGCTGTCACTCCACTGGCCGGCTTCTCTGGATACATCTGATCGAACTCCGGCTCATCGTGCAGCAGAGCCAGGTCCGGATCGCGACGGGCGTGGCTGGAATCTCGAAATCCCGCTTCCCATGCCTTCTTCAGACAATCCATGGCTTCGCGCTTTCTCTTCAGCGTCGCATATAGGCATGCCGCGTTGTACAAAATCGAAGCTTCACCCGCGCGCAGTGTCACCGCCAAATTCAACTCTTTTAAGGCGTCTTCCTCTCGCCCCAACTCCGCATAATCCGTTCCCAGCAAAATACGGGCCCGCGCGTCCTCCGGAACATGCTGCAAATGATTTTCCAACGCGGTCAGGCGCCGCTGCAGCAGGTTCATGTACGCTTCTTTCTTTCCCATTGCGCCAAGCGAGTTCGCCAGCGGCACGTAGATGTTGTAGTCCTCCCCGCTCGCTTGCAGCCCTGCTTCCATCACGTCCACTACTTCCTGATAACGCCCGGCCGAAAACAGCGCCCGGCACAGCAGGTAATATGCGCCCTCGCAGTCCTTCTTTCGTTCGATCGCTTTGCGCACCATGCGCACAGCTTCATCGTGAAGCTCCGTCGCATACAGCACCCAGGCTTGGCTCACCTGCACTTCCGGCAGCTCCCACCGCAGCGCCACGGCTTTTCCGGAGGCCTCTCGCGCACGCTCCACCCACGAAACATCGCGACTATAGTTGCAATAAAACATTGCGCAGGCATTCGCACACGCCGCATACGCCAGCGCGAAATTCGGATCCATCGCCACTGCGCTCTCAAACATCTGCAGCGCAAACTCCAGATCCTGCCGCGTCTGGCGCCGCGCATACCTCTTTCCGCGCAAGTACAAATCGTATGCCTGCAAATTTTCCGTGGGCTTGATCGCCAAAGCTTCCAGCTCTTGTGGAGACAAAGTCACGCGCAACGCCTCGGCGATCTTTCGCGCGATCTCGTCTTGCACTTCGAAAACGTCTTTCATTTCGCGGTCGTACCGCTCGCTCCACATCGGAAAATCCGTATGTGTATCCACCAGCTGCGTCGTGATACGTAGCCGGTTTCCCGCTCGCCGCAGTGTTCCGGTAAGCACAAATGCCGCTTTCAACTGCTGGCCAATCTGCACCGGAGTCACCGGTTTGTCGCGAAACGCCAGCACCGTCGGCCGCGAAAACGTATTCAGCCCGCGAATCTTCGATAGCTCCGTAATGATGTCTTCCGTAATCCCGTCACGTAGGTATTCGTCTTCCTTCACTCCGCTCAAATTCTCGAAATACAGCACCGCCACCGACTTCACCGCCGGCTTCGTGCCAGCCTTCGAATCGGTCATTTCCGCCGCGCGTTTTCGCCCCGACTCCAAGTCACGCTTCAGCCGGATTAAATCCGTCTTCAACTCCGTCGCCGACTGGCACCGCAGGTTGCGGTCTTTTTCCAACATCTTCTCGAGAATTCGGCCGAATTCCCGCGGCACGCCTCCGTTCACTATGTCCACCGGCATCGGTTCCCGATTCAAGATCGCATCAAAAATCACCGCTGACGTGTCGCCGGGAAACGGCAAACTCCCCGTCGCCATCTGATACAACACCGTCCCCAGAGAAAACAAATCCGTTCGCGCATCCACTAACTCACCGCGCGCCTGCTCCGGCGACATGTACATGATTGTTCCCACCGCCGAGCCCGGCGACGTCAGCCCGCCCGTCTCGCCCAGCGTGTCTGCCAATGGCGATAGCGATGTACTCTCCGAGACCATCGCCGGCTTTTCCACCTTCGCCAGCCCAAAGTCCAGAATCTTCACCTGCCCGCGATCCGTCATGAAGATATTCGCGGGCTTGATGTCTCGGTGAACGATTCCCTTCGCGTGCGCCGATTCCAGCGCATCCGCAATCTGAATCGCCAGCGGCAGCAGCTTCTCCATTTCGAACGACTGCCGTCCGATCCGCTGCCCGAGCGTTTGCCCTTCTAGCAGCTCCATCACTATGAAATGTTGACGTTCATGCTGTTCGATCGAATGGATCGTGCAGATGTTCGGATGGTTCAGCGCCGAAGCCGCTCGCGCCTCCCGCTGAAATCGCTCCAGCGTCAGCGTGTCTTGCGCCATTTCCGCCGGCAAGAACTTCAGCGCCACCTTGCGGCCGAGCTTGGTGTCTTCCGCTTCATACACCACGCCCATGCCGCCACTGCCAATTCTGCGAAGCACTTTGTAATGGGAAACCGTCTGCCCTGCCGGAGAGTTTGTTTCATTCATGTGCTGGGTTGGAGCGGCTCGCCTTCGGGGTCAGGAAAGCGCGCGGCTCGGTCGTGCTAAATCCTAGCTACCGGCACGGATGCGGTCAAGGATTGAACTCACCGCGACACTCACAACACGCAACAAACACTTTCGCAACCGCGATTCGTAAATAGCTGATTCACAAAGACTTGACACCTATACGAGCAACTTTTTCCGCTGAGCCGGGTTCTTATCCATATGCTGGGATTATGGCCTACAACTGCGTTCGCCCAACTCCCAACCGGCGCCGCCGTCACTCGTTGCTGGCGCGCGCTTGCGCTGCCATTTGCTTGCCTGCTGCTCCAGGTCGCGGCCCCTCGCGCCTCCGCCGATGTCGGCGTCGTCCTCAACGAATCTCTCGACGAAGATTTCGACCGCATCAGCAGCACCGGCCACAGCGCCATCTATCTCTCGCGCATCTGCCCTGAAACGCCGGTAAAGCTTCGCCTCTGCCGGCCCGGCGAACCCGGCTCCATCATCAGCAATTACGTCAACATCGGCGAGGACGAGCCCTACGAGTGGAATATCGTCCCGCTCAACATCTACGTCTACGGAGTCGAAGATCCCCGCAACCGCCCGCTTTTCGCTTCCTACAAATTGAAACATCTTTTGGAAGAGCGCTACCGGCAAAAGTATCTCGCCGGCTACTGCACGAGCGGGCCCTGCATGACCAGCTCAAAATCGGAATGGCGAGAAATGGTCGCCGCCACGATGATTCGCGGCGTCTACATCTTTGCGGTCAGCACGACTGTCGAGCAGGACCAGCAGCTCATCGCGGAACTCAATGATTTGGCCAACAAAAATCACTTCAACGGCCTCACGCGCAACTGCGCCGACTTCACCAAGCACATCATCAACACTTATTTCCCGCACGCCGCAAAGGCCGACTATCTCAACGACTTCGGCATGACCAGCCCCAAAGCCGTAGCTCGTACCTTCACGCATTACGGGCTTCATCATCCCGAATCGGATTTCCGTGTGATGCACTTCGCTCAAGTCCCAGGAATCACCAAGCGCAGCCGCACCGTTCGCTCAGGAACTGAACAGCTTTTCCATTCGGGCAAGCTCCTCGTACCCATGGCCCTGATCTCCTACTACACGGTGCCGGTCGTAACCGTTTCATATTTCACGACCGCGCGCTTCAACGCTCAAAAGGAATTCCAGCAGCATCCGGCAGCGCAGACGCCAACTTTAGATGCATTGTCGGCCTCCCCCGAACAAATCGCCGGCGCCGAAGCCGATTGGAAGCGATTCCGCAAATCGCTCGACTCTTTGGTCGCCGAAAATGGCCTCGGCAAGAACCGTAAGGAGTTAAATCACTTCTTTAAGCAGCTCGATCGAGAAGGCGCCCCATCCACGGATGAAAGCGGCGCAGCATGGATGGACATCACACTCGATGGTAAGTCCGCCAAGGTTGGCCTGAGCGCCAGCAACATTCTGGCTCGCGGGTCGGATCCCGCTCTCACGTACGAATTCCTGCTGACCCGCGCGAAACACATTGTGGCCAGCCCGGCCCGCGGTCGCGAAACAATGATCGAGTTCAACCGGGACTGGGCCAATCTAAAGCGTGCCTCGGCGCGCAACGCGCTGGAAAAGAATCGAATGACCTTGGCGAAGGCGCAAACCGGCTCGTCCTCGGAAAAATAGTATTAGTTCTGCGACTGCGCAGTTCTTTTTGCTGCCTTGTCCTCTACCGGGGGCAACTTCGCCCGAATCAGCATCTCTACGCGGTTCCACACCTCTGGATCGCACTCGATTTCCGTGTGATATTTCGTAAAAAGCCGGTCATACCACGGATACTCGCTGCAGCTCAGCGACTTCGCTTTGTACTCATAGTGAAAATTCCCGAGAATTCGCGTCTGCGACGCGTCTTCTGCCCGAATCTCCGCCCGTCCATGCAGCAGTCCATCTGTCTGGTAAAAATTTGCAGCCTCCGCCACATTGGAAGGGATCACTTCATCGTTCTGTGCGAGCTTCGCCACACTGTCTACCTGCACCGTCAGGACAACCGGAATCTTCTCTTCTTTCAGTTCGCGCGCCAGCGCAACCGTCTCCGACCCTCCCCAGCTCATCCCGTAGATGACAACGCGTGCCCGCTGCTTCATGCTGTCGGAGAGCTGTCCCTCATGACTTTTTCCAAGAATCTCCAAGATCCTCCGATGAGCATCTTCCCGCCGCCGGTTCTCAAACACTTCCACATACACACCCGAGGGATACGAGTCGCGAATCCGCGCCGCCACCTGCACCGGACTGTGCACCGAATTGTTACGCCCCACAAACCCGCCTACAAACCCAATCACGATGACCGGCGCGCTGTCGCGTGTCTGGCTTGCGCTGTTGTGCGTTTCGGCTCTCGCAGTCGCTCCACGGCCAGCCGATGATTCGACGCGGGCTTGCGAGGACGGCCTCGCAGGCGACACGACGTTAGCCCTCCGAGCACCGCAGCCCGTCAGGCTCGCGCCAAGTGCCATAACTGTCCCAGTAAACTGTAGGCTTCTCCTGAGCACGTGCAGCCGCTTCCCGCTAAAAAAGATGGCATTCTCCCGAAGAACGTTGCGTGCGTTTCCGACCTCTTCAGTTTGCAACAGTGATCGCCAAGCTGCTACTCTCGGAAGTCCTCTTTTTCACAGTTAGGGCTATTTGTCTTACCCGTACGGTACAATCCTTCGACCTTCCACCATGCAACGAAAGAACATTGTTCTCGTTTCCGTCGTAGCGCTCGCCGCACTTATCTTCTCTCTTCCGGAATTGGCGGCCCTATTACCTGGCTGGCCTGGATACGGAACTAGCTCGTTCATTCGCTGGAAAGATCCCGTAATCGCCGTTACCCATGTCCGTATCATCGACGGCACGGGCGCTCCACCCATTGAAGACGGCTCCGTTGTGATCGCAAACGGCAAGATTCAATTTGCCGGTGGCTTTGCGCAAGTCTCGGTCCCGCCTAACGCCAAGATCCTCGACTTCCGAGGCTACACCATCATTCCCGGCCTGGTGGGCATGCACGATCATCTCTTCTATCCCGTCCGCGGCGGAACGGGCGGCTATAAGGAGATGGGCTTCAGCTTCCCACGCCTTTACCTCGCGAACGGCGTCACCACCATTCGTTTGGCTGGTTCGATTCAGCCAGATCTTGATCTGAGACTTAAGAACCAAATCGACCGCGGTTGGCTCGCGGGTCCAAAGATTCAGCTCTCTGGCCCTTATCTAAATGAATGGATTTCGCCCGAGCAGGCGCGGCAAAGCGTGAATTACTGGGCCGACCGCGGAGCAAAGACGTTCAAGGCCTACACGAATCTCTCCAGCTCCGCACTCTCAGCCGCCATTGATGCCGCCCACAAGCGCGGGCTCAAAATCACCGGACATCTTTGCTCGGTTGGCTTTCGCGAAGCCGCTTCGCTTGGGATTGATAACCTCGAGCACGGCCTCATTCTCGATTCAGAATTCGTTCCGGGCAAGCATGTCGACGAATGCCCCTCCCTGCACGATACGACGGAGGCCATCGACCGACTGGACCTGTCAAGCCCGTCTGTGCAAGACCTGCTCGACGAATTTTTTCGGCACCACGTAGCGCTAACCTCGACGCTCCCGGTCTTTGAAACCCTGGCTCCCTTTCGCTCGCCCGTTGCCCCGCGTGTCCTTGACGCCATGGATTCCTCGGCTCGGGCGGAATACTTGGAAATTCGCACCGACGTCAACCACAACGATCGATCACGCTGGAATTCCCTGCTCGCGAAAGAGATGCAGTTCGAGCGTCAATTCTTTCAAGCTGGTGGAACGTTACTGGCCGGTGTCGATCCGACCGGAAACGGAGGAAATTTAGCTGGTTTCGGCGATCAACGCGAATTGGAACTGCTCGTCGAAGGTGGCTTCACACCCCTCGAAGCCATCCACATCGCAACCGAGAACGGAGCCCGCTTTCTCGGCGAAGGGGATCGCATTGGCACAATCGCTCCAGGCAAACAAGCCGACCTGGTCCTGATCAAGGGCAATCCCGCCGCAAACATCAATGAAATCGAATACGTGGAGTACGTCTTCAAGGACGGCATCGCCTACGACTCCGCCAAACTCATCACTTCAGTCCGCGGGTCCGTCGGCCGCCGCTAAACCGGATCTGGTTTTTTCGTCAGCGGCTGCACTTTCCCAATGTGATTTCTAGCCGGGCTTCAGCTTTTCCGTTACCTCTAAATCTTCTTTTTCTCTCCTAAAACGGAAACAGGATTCCCTTGTCTCGTAAATTCTCGAAACGCTTCGCCGCAAAGCCAAAAAGCTGTGCCGGCTTGCGTCCGGTCTCTTTCCATTCCTTCAGCGGCTTCAGGATTTTCAGCAAAGCCATCTTGCGCCGAAAATTTCTCTTGTCGATCCTTTTTCCAAGAATGGCCTCATAGACTGCTTGAAGTTCAGCCAGTGTGAACTTCTTCGGCAAAAGCTGAAACCCTACCGTCGTGTATTCGAGCTTGTTCCGCAGCCGCTCCAGTGCGTAGGCCATAATTCCTGCGTGATCGAACGCCAGCGGCGGAAGCCTTTTTACTGCTACCCATTCGGCCTCTGCGGCATCAGCTCCGGCGGATAAATCCATGTGCTCCGAAGACACCAACGCGTAGTAAGCCACCGTTACGACGCGGCCTCGCGGATCTCTTGCAGGATCTCCGAAAGAATAGAGCTGTTCCAAATACACGTCGCGCACGCTCGTTTCTTCATGAAGCTCACGTTTCGCTGCTTCTTCCAGCGACTCGTCCGCGCGGAGAAACCCTCCCGGAATCGCATACTCTCCCAAGAAGGGCGGAATTCCTCTCTTCACCAACAACACGTGCAGCTCGCGAATCCGAATCGAAAAAATTACTATGTCAACGGTTACTCGAACGTTTTCCATACTTCACCCAACCACCAGCCGGGCCGCTTCGGCCGCTGCGCCAACGATTACCTGCGTTCCGGAATTGAACTGAATGTAGTCGGACTCAATTCCATCGCTGAAAATCACCCCTCCGCTCGGCATCTGCGATTCCAGCTCCAGCTCTTGTTGCGGTTCGATCCAGCCCGCAACCACGCCGGCGCTCGAATGCTTACTTACGAATGGCTCGCGGACCACAAACAGCAGTCGCGGATCCTCCCACGGGAAAAACACCGGCTTCACTTTCTGCCCGCCCAACAGCCCTTCTACTCCGGCCGTCATGTTGAACACCGACGACATCCAGCCGGTGCTGCCCGCTCCGGTCGCGACCAATACGCCGCTCGATGATTGTGGCTCCGCTGCTCCTCTCCAGCGGATGCGATAACGTGCCGAGACGTGGCTCTGCGCTCCGATGAACAAGTCATTGAATGCGAGCAGCGTTTGTCCGTCATTCGTTTTGGCTTCGGCTAACGTCACCGGACGCACGTGATACCGCTGCTGCGCAACTTTCTTAATCGCCTCGTGCGCCTGCCCCGGCAAGTAAGGCAGCAGAATCCCGTCGAATCGCTCTGGATCGGGGTTTACAGCCACAATTGGCTGTCGTCCCACGTACTTCGCCGTGTTTGCCACAAGTCCGTCCTGGCCCAGCGTGACCACGATGTCTTGCGGCAAGAACGTGAAAGTCGGCACAAGGCTTCGGTCCACCACCTGCACTTTGAGCCCGACTTCTACCGACCGCCGTACTGTCTCCGTCGCTCGGCGATAGGCGTCGTCCTCCAGCTCGTATTCGCGGAAGTCGCCGCCCGAATGCTCGATGTAAAACTTGGCCTGCGCGTGTGTGTTGAACCGTTCCACCAACTCGGCAAGCCGGGTTTTCCGCGTGACCAGCACCACCTTCTCGAAGCCCGCTTTCGGTTCGCCTTGTTCAATTCCGCGCAGCATCGTTACTTCCCTTTCGGCGGAATCGTCGCTGCGGTTGTCGTCGCAGGCTTTGTGTTCAATAGCGTGTTCAGCAAGTCCGGCGAAATGTTCAACTCCCCGATCTTCTGGGCATTAGTCGCGAGTTCCTGGAAGGCCGAAGCGATCAGCGCCTTCGCGTCCACGCCCCTAGCAAACACCGTCATCAGCGTCCGCCAATCGACGTCGCGAACCGGCTTCAGGGTTGCCTCCAGTGCATAACCTCGGCTATCAGCCTCTTTTCGTTCGATCTCGATTCTTTCTTCCATCAGCGCGGCGCGTTGCTTCTCCAAAGCGATGTCCGCCGCCATCCGCGTCTCCCGAATCTGTCGCTGCTTTTCCTCCACCGCGATCTCCGTATTCAGTTCGCTTTCCTTGATCAAGCGCTCCTGTTCCACCGCATTGTTGCGCCGCGCGTAGATAGCCTCGTCCGAACGCCGCTGCAGCGCTTCCCTCGCCTCCGCTTCCAACGCTTTCGCCATTTCCGGCGTCGGCCGAATTGACATCAGCGACAAATTCAGAATCTCCACTCCCAACTGGCTCACGGTCTCCGCTCCCCGCAAATGTCCCAGCACTGCCGCACTGAGTGACGCGCTGCCGGTGAGCGCTTCGCGCAGCGCCATTTTCTGCACCTCGCCGCGCATCAGCGTCTGCGTTGCCCGCACCAGCCTTTCGGACAGCTTTTGGTAATCATCCGTCCGATAAACGCCGTTCGCCAGAATGCTGAGGTCCAGCACCGTCGCCAGCTTCTTCGGGTCCGCCACGCGATAGGTGATCTGCCCCTGAATCGTCACCGTCTGGAAGTCCGCCGTATTCTCCGGAAATGCAAAGGGCGCATCCGCGCTCGCCATCCTGACAGTCACGATCGTCGAAGTCGGCGCGTAATAGAAAAACGACAGGCCCGCCCCTTCGCGAAGCAATTTCCCGTTCCTGAAGTGCAGTACGTAAGTGGTAGGAGCCGCTTTCATGTACCGGAACATATTCCCCTCCTGTAAGTGTCTTGCTGACACCTATATTAGTGTGTGACAGACACTTTGTCAAGCGTTTTTTCGGTTCCCTTCCGCTACGTCGCTTTTTTTATTTGCTTGTCTTCGTTTTTTTCTTCCTAGGGGATTATCCGCGCCGGCGGGCGCCTTCCGGCCGAACCATGCAGGTCCCCGCTGGCAGGCACTGATGTCCCGCTTTGCCCGTCGGGATTCTAGGTTGGTTCAGCTTGCTACGGCTACCACTTGGTCTTTCCGACGTGAGTTCTTCCATAACTCCACGTACGGCTTTAGCTCTTCCATCATCTTCGCGAACTGCGCCATGTCCAGTGACTGTGCGCCGTCGCTGATCGCTTTCTCTGGCGCCGGGTGTACTTCCACAATCAACCCGTCGGCGCCAATCGCCACGCCGGCCCTCGAAAGGGCGGGGACAAGGCTGCGCCTGCCCGTTGCGTGGCTCGGATCGAGGATCACGGGCAAGTGAGTCAGCTCATGCAGTGCGGGAATCGCCGCAATATCGCAGGTATTCCGCGTCACTGTTTCGAACGTGCGAATTCCCCGCTCGCAGAGCATCACATCCGGATTTCCGTGCGCTACGATATACTCCGCGCTCATCAGCAGCTCTTTCACCGTCGAGCTCAGTCCGCGCTTCAGCAGAATCGGCCGCCCGCATTTTCCCAGCGCTTTCAGCAGCATAAAGTTCTGCATATTTCGCGCGCCGATCTGCAACACGTCCGCGTAGTTCGCCACCAAGTCCACGTCGCGGTCGCTCATCACTTCCGTCACGATCGCCAATCCCGTCGCCCTCTTCGCCTTCTGTAGCAGCTTTAGCCCTTCTTCTTCCATGCCCTGAAAATCATACGGTGACGTCCGCGGCTTGAACGCGCCACCGCGCAGCAGCTTCGCACCCGCTTTCGCCACTCCTTCAGCCGAGCGCAAGATCTGATCCTCCGATTCCACGGAGCATGGACCGGCCATCACCACAAACTCATCTCCGCCGATCACTGTTCCGTTCACGCGGATCTGCGTCTGCTCCTTGCGGAACTCCTTGCTTACGAACTTATACGGAGCGCTAATCCGCACCACGTTCTCCACCTGCGGCATCGCCTCGATGGATTCCATGCACGCGGTCACGTCGCCGACACCGACCACGCCAATCACCACGCGCTCTTCGCCTTCAATCGAGTGCACTTTGTATCCGAAGTGATTCACTTGAGCTGTCACTGCGTCTATTTCCTCGCGCGTTGCGTGCTTCTTCATCGAAATGATCATCGCCATTCCCTTTCGCGGGCCGCAGCCCAATAAATTTTCCCGTAAAAGCGCTTCACATCTTCTTCCTTGCGCCACTTTCCGGTGGCTTTCTTCGCTCCATCCGGTCGTTTCGAAACAAAGTCGCGCCCAAAAACAAAAAAAGCCCACTCGGTGCGAGTGGGCCAAAACTCTTTGACTCTTCTTGCGCTTACAGAGACGCCCCCCGCCACCGTTGTGAGTGGTGCGTAAATCGCCAGTACCCATAAGGCGTCAGAAGCATGGGAGAAAGTCTATGCAGAAACCCGCTGCAAATCAACTGGAACATCACGGCTCGACGGCGGCAGGAAAGGAACGTGAGTCTTACTGGTAGAGGACGACAGCAAGGCGGAAACGCGCAAAAGGCGTAACCGTCGGAACTTCGCAAGCACCAACCGCAGCGCGGCGGAAACGTCCACTGGCGGCAATCCGCGCCAGATCGTTCGGCAAGCGGCTCAAGTCCGAAGTCTCGAAGCGCGAAATGCTGACCGGCTGCGTCGCGTAGAATGTGCGATTCTGGTCACAGCTTTTGCGCGCTTCGTCGGGGTTGGCGATAACGCCGAGGCCATTCGCTTGCAGCAAGCGTGCGACCTGCTGCTCCTGCTCTTCCCGATTCATCTGTAGAACCGAAGCGGAAAAGTCCTGCGTTGCGTACAACTGTTCGCCGCGCCGTTCGATCGCGATACCAATCGAGTTCACTTGCGGATCCAGAATATTCGCGCGGTGTGGCGGAGAATTCATCCAGGCGACGTGCAGCGATTCCACGTTGGTAGCCTGTGCGACGTTCTCGGCCACCAGGCGGAAGTTCGCTCCCGCCATGCGCAGGCGCGTCTGCAAATCCGCTTCGCCGTTGAAGCGGTGCGAAAGCGCATCATTCGCGGCGAGAAGAGACGTGTGAAGGCGGGCGGCGTTGGCAAGCGCGACGTCCCACTGCAGCTGCTGCAACCCGAGCGCAGCGCGTTCGCGGTTAACCGCGTCGTAGAGCATTTGCTCGGCAGAATTCGACGGACGGCCCGCGGGCGCGCTGGAAGCGCGCGGTGCGAAATACAATCCCAGCAGCGCAACCAACACGAAGGCCGCGAGTAAGCGAGGAATGCGATGGAGCAACGTTCCGCTCATGGAGGTAATTAGAGCGGGCCGGGTTGCTCATGAAAATGGAACGCGGGAACAGGTACGTGGGACGGAAGTACTGTTCCGAGGTACAGGCCGGGATTCTTTCAATTTTCGTTGCGCCAGCGGAATCCAGTGAATCCTGTAAGCGGCGGCTCGAGTCGCTCACAAGACGCGACGCGAAAACTCAAAGCAGATCCCTCCGCGAACTGTGTCCGCCTCGGGATGCCGAGCAAAAATTCAGCGCAAAGAAAGGCTAGCCGCGGACGCGGACGGCGCTGAAGCTGAGGATGACGTGGCCGCCGGAAATTTTGCGGCCGAAGCTCTTCATCGGAGTGAAACGGGAGAAGAGCAGCATTTCGTTGAGCTGATGCTGCATGTCCTGAGTGCGCGGACCGGAAATAATTTGATAGTCGACCATGCGGCCGTCCTGGTCCACGGTGACGTCCACCAGCAAACCGTGAGGAAGAGCGAGCTCGGAATCGTGCTTTTCGGGGGCCCAGCTGCCGGGCGAATCAGAGAGCGCGACGAGTTCGGCGGGCTGCATGATGTTCAACGGAACGTCATTTGGGTTGGCCTGAACTGTGAGGCCCGGAGCCATCACTTGCAGCACCACCACGAAAATCAGCATGGCGGAAACGAAGCCGCCGGTGGCTGGGACGGTGAGCGGACGAAAGACATTGTCCAACAGGATTTCGGCGCGATCGCGGAAACGCTGCCAGCGCGTGCGCGGGTCGAGAGTGTGTTGAACCTGAGCTGCGGCTACCTTGATGCGAACCGCCAAATCGGACGGGGGCGTCACGCGCGGCGCGCGCGAAAGCAGTACGGCGAGCTTGCGATAGTGCTGCAGCTCTTCGCGGCAAACCGCGCAGGATTCGAGATGTGCGCGCATTTCAACGCGTTCGCTGGAGCGCGCCGAGCTTTCGACAGCGTCGTCGAGATAGCCCGCCAGCCTGGATCGGACCGTGAAGCACTTCATGGCTTACCCTCTCTACCGTGCACCGAATCCCCACCAGCAAAGTCCTCAAAAAGACTTATTGGTGAAAAATTCATCCGCTCCTTTGCAAAGGCCGGAGCGAACGTGCCAGCCGAGAAACCGTGTGCCGAGTGCGCTGCGCGTTCCGGCAAGTGCTTGGTGCGCTGTTCGCCGAGCAGCGGGTCGAGCAATTCTTTGAGCGCGCGGCGGCCGCGCAGGATGCGCGACTTCACAGTGCCAACGCTGCATTCGAGCACTTCCGCGACTTCTTCGTAGCTCAAACCTTCCAAGTCGCGCAGGATGACGGCGCTGCGAAAAACGTCGGGTACTTGCGCGAGCGCCTGTTGCACGACCGCTTGAATTTCGCGCGACGCCAACTGATCGAACGGCGTAGCGTGCAAATCTTCAATCTCGATGCGGGCCTGGCCTTCTTCAGGTTCGGCGTCAATCGAAACGTTTTTCTGCAGATGACGCTTGAACCAGCGGCGGTGATTGAGGGCTTCGCGAATGGCGATGCGATAGAGCCAAGTCTTAAGCGAGCTACCGTGGCGAAATTGGCGAATGCCCTTGAAGGCTTTCAGGAAAACTTCCTGTGTGCCATCGGCCGCATCGGTGGGATCGCCCAACATGCCCAGGATGAGGTTGAAGACCGGGGCATGGTAGTGGGTGACCAGCCAGTCGAATGCGGCTTCCGAGCCAGATTGAAGCTCGGTGACCAGTTCAGATTCGTCACGGCCCCACGAGAGGGCGCTGGCCCAATCGGACACGCTGTGCCTTTCTGGCTTCCAGGTCTTTCATAACTCAGGGCTTGCAAGTACAAACCCCGAAACCCGGCCATGGCTTGCTTCCGGGACTCTGCTCGCTGCAATGGCAGAGTCCTTGTCCGCTCAATCACTTAGACACCGGAAGGTGCGGACTTGTTTCCGGTGGGTAGAACGAATTACCGACTCCAATCTTGCGCCTACGAGACGCGGGATGCAATGGGACGGCTGTGAGCGCTAGTTGTCGGCCCCCAGCCCTTAGTGACCCGCAACAAGGCTGATGGGGTGGTTAATCGTGAGCAATTGAGCCGAACCTTGCAAGGCCGACCGCTCCGCATCGGAACGGCAGAGCTAGGCTGCCCCGCTCCCTGGGTTTT
>UEXQ01000383.1_pt1 | contig 29762 bp, 24 predicted proteins | sample 4301111 | NCBI WGS metagenome assembly UEXQ01 (sample SAMEA4773181, study PRJEB27434) | metagenome | biome: 2259; feature: agricultural soil; material: soil | place: USA | collected 2014-09 | depth 0.25 m
AGTTTGTCCACGTGGGCGGCTTGAGATTTTTTCTTACGCGAAAGGCCGGCCACCATTTGGCCGAGGGCCGCCGCCAGAGCCGCGGCGAAGGCCGAGACGCTGCCTCCACCCGGCGTCGCGGTGGGTTCGGCTACGGCATCAACAAAGGGACGCGCCAGGCCGGCTAGCTTGCCGTCTTTCATTTCTTCGAGCGGTGCTCCGGTGAAGGCTGCGGCCAATTTGTTCTCAAAAACCTGCGAGGGAGAGAAGTTTTCCAGCTGAAGAAAATAATCCGCGGCCATTTCGATGGCTTTTTTGGGAACCAGGCCCACGATTTCGCTGCCGACCGGTGCGGCGCCGTAGCGAGCAGCTTCGCGCCTCACCATGTCATAGACGCGATGCATGGGCGTTTGCTCGTAGTCGGTCAAATTGATCGAGACTTGCGCGATGTTGCGCGCTTTCAGGTGCACGCCCATGGACTTGACGTAACGCAGGCCGCCGCTGGAAAAGCGGATGGCTTTGGCGATCTTGTTGGCGATGCCGACATCAGGAGTATTGAGATTGACGTTATAGGCGACGAGAAATTTGCGTGCTCCGACGACTGTGACGCCGGCGGTGGGGTGGAGCTTTGGTTCGCCGATGTCGGGTTGGCGGTCGTGATTTTTCTTCAGCTCTTCGCGCAGGCCTTCGAACTGGCCACGGCGAATGTTTTCCAGATTGATGCGGTCGGGGCGCGTTGCAGCGGCCTCATAGAAAAAGACTGGAATGCGGTAGCGCTTCCAGATTTCCTGGCCGACTCGGCGAGCCAGGCCGACGCAGTCTTCTAGCGAAACGCCTTCGACGGGAATGAATGGGACGACGTCGGTCGCACCGACGCGCGGGTGAGCGCCGGTGTGCTGAGTCATGTCGATCAGTTCGACGGCTTTGCCGGTGCCAAGCAGCGCGGCTTCGGCGACGGCATCAGGTTCGCCCGCCAGCGTAATGACGCAGCGGTTGTGGTCGGCGTCCATCTCGTGATCGAGGACCCAGACGCCCGGGACCTTGCTCATGGTCTGGATCAGCGTGTCCACTTTGCCGGCGTCACGGCCTTCGCTGAAATTCGGAACACACTCGATCAGTCGTTTCATGAAAAAATCACCGTCGCTTCGAATGAATCTTGGTGTCGCGGCCACGTTGCGGTGGCCAGTGCCAACTCGATGCCGTTCTGCTGATGCCGAAAGTCAATCCCGCATGTGAATCACTTCACCACGCTTCAGGGTGAGCCAGCAAGTGTTCATACCAAAATAGTAGGGAATTTCGCGATAGTCCGCCACTTCGAAGACGGCGATGTCGGCTTGCTTGCCGGTTTCGAGGGAACCGACCGTCTTGTGGCGAGCAAGCGAATACGCCGAATTGATGGTCGAAGCGGCTATTGCCTCGGCGGGAGTCATGCGCAGCTGTGTGCACGCCAGCGAAATGACCATGGGCATGCTGAGGGTCGGACTGGTGCCGGGGTTGAAATCCGTTGCGAGCGCCACGATAGCGCCGGCGTCAATGAGCTTGCGGGCCGGGGCGTACTGTTTTAGGCCGAGGTGAAAGTCACAGCCGGGCAGCAACGTGGCGACGGTGTTGGATTTTGCCAAGGCGCGGATGTCCGCGGGTTTCAGGTATTCGAGGTGATCGCAGCTGGCAGCGCCGAGTTGGACGCCCAAGCGCGTTGCTCCTGTATTGGATAGCTGTTCCGCATGAACGCGCGGGCGCAGGCCGTGCTTTTTTCCGGCTGCCAGAACTTGTCGCGACTCAGCGAGAGAAAAAGCGCTGCGTTCGCAGAAGACGTCGCAGTATTCGGCCAAACCGTTTTCGGCAACTTCCGGGATCAGTTCCTGTTCGAGTAGCTTCAGATAGTCACGCGTGCCGCTGGGTTTGTTGCGATATTCCGCGGGAACTACATGCGCGCCGAGGAATGTCGAAACAATCTCCAGCGGCTGTTCGGAATCCAGCTCTTTGTGAAGCGAGAGGATTCGCAGTTCGCTGGGCAGGTCAAGGCCGTAGCCACTTTTGGCCTCAATCGTCGTTGTGCCATGCTCGGCAAAACGTTCGAGGAAATGCCTGGCCCTCGCCTTGAGGTCTTGCGAGGCGGTTGCGCGGAGTTTGCTGACGGAGTTGAGAATCCCGCCACCCCTGCGCGCAATTTCTTCGTAGCTAACGCCCTGGATTTTTAGTCCGTACTCTTCGGCACGGCTCGCCGCATGAATCAGGTGAGTGTGCGAATCAACGAAGCCCGGCAGGACGACGCAGCCGTCGAGGTCCAGTAGCTCAGCTGATTTGCTTTCCTTTAGCTTTTCTACCTTCGCGACCGGCCCAACGGCAGAAATCGCGCCGTCGCGGAGCAAAATCGCCCCGTCGCGGAGAACACCGACGTCAGCAAGAGCTTTGCCACGCCGCGGCCCGCGCCCGGCCACGGTTACGATCTGCGAAGCTCCGCGAATCAGAAGGGAATTGCTCACAGACCGACTATTATGCTTGAAGTCGCCAGCACGCTCTAAGCAGTCGCGGCTTTCGCTTGATACGCGGGCGCGAACACTTCCTGCGCAAACGTTTCGACGGAGGTCGGCGTCGTGTTTTGCTCGGAACGCGGTTCCTGCGGATTGAGGAGCCCCTCGTTGCCCGCTTCATGCATTTCGGTCATCAGGCTGGCGGTCTTCTTGGGAACGCCGAGCTGTTTGATGCCTTGTTCAACCAGGAACGCTGGAAATTTCTGGTACGCCAGCTTCGGTTTTCCGATTGCGGCGCCGATGGCCGCGGCTGCTTCATCGTGAGAAACATCGCGTTGCCCCAGCATTTCGCGCGTCGACAATCCGTTAAAGTCGAGCGCGGCGAGGCGGTCCGCCGCGTATCCCCCGATATCTCGCGTGGCGATCATCGGCATTTTCAAGTCGCCGCGAATGCCGCCGGCGAAAAATCCCATTGCCTGCACCAGAGGGATCATCATCATGAAGTTTTCCATAAAGTAGGCCGGTCGGAGAAAGAGAGCGGAAAGCTGCGGTACTTGTTTGAGTTTTTCTTCCAACCGATGAAGCGTGACAATCGGCCCCGTACGTTCCGGATGCTGCGCACCGATACTGCTCAACACGACGACGTGGGAGATGCCCGAATCCCTTACTGCATTCACGATCGAAGTGCTGATGGCGTCCGCCGCGGCGATGAAATCTTCCGCGTGAATTTGGGGCGGGATGAACAGGTAGGCGCCCTTTGCGCCCGCAAATACATTTGTCAGCGCGGCCGAGTCGTTCAAGTTTATCGGCTCAATGTCCGCACCCAAGCGGGCCAAGGCGCTGAGTTTTGACGAGTCGCGCCCCACAGCGCGGACTTTCTCGCCATTCTCCAACAGCTTTCGTGCCACAACCGATCCGGTATTGCCGGAAGCTCCCAACACTACGTACATTCCGGTCTCCTAGACTGTTTGATGCAAACTGTTTCATGAAGTGGTCTTGCGAAATCTTTCCCCGGCAAAAATCCTTACTGGCCCATCGGCACCTTGACTCCTTTTTCCTTCGCAAACGCGATCGCTTCCGGGTAGCCGGCGTCCGCATGGCGGATGACTCCCATGCCCGGATCGTTCGTCAGTACCCGTTCGATGCGCGACGCCATCTCCTTGGTTCCATCCGCAACCGTGACCTGGCCGGCGTGCTGCGAATATCCAATTCCGACGCCGCCGCCGTTGTGGATCGAAACCCACGATGCACCGCTCGCCGTGTTGACCAGCGCATTCAAGAGCGGCCAGTCGGCAACCGCGTCGGAGCCGTCCCGCATGGACTCCGTTTCGCGATACGGCGAAGCCACCGAGCCGCAGTCGAGATGGTCGCGGCCCATGACAACCGACGCCTTCAGCTCGCCTTTTGCTACAAGTTGGTTCAAAGCCAAGCCAAATTTGTCGCGCTCTCCGTATCCCAACCAACAAATACGCGATGGCAGTCCCTGGAATTTCACGCGCTTTTGCGCCAACGTGATCCAGCGGCGCAAATGTTCGTTTTGTGGAAACAGCTCCAGGACAAGCTGGTCCGTGCGGGCGATATCCGATGGTTCACCTGATAGCGCCGCCCAGCGGAATGGTCCTTTGCCTTCGCAAAATAGCGGCCGAATGTAGGCCGGCACGAATCCGGGGAAGTTGTACGCGTCTTTCACGCCTTGCTGGTATGCGAATGTTCGAATGTTGTTGCCGTAATCGAATGTAACGGCGCCCAGATTCTGCAGGTCAAGCATGCCCTGAACGTGCTTGGCCATTGCTTCTAGCGATCGCTTCTTGTAGTCGTCACGGTCTTTCCTGCGGAGTTCCAGGGCCGCTTCGAGAGTCATCCCATTCGGAACATAGCCGTCGATTGGATCGTGCGCGCTGGTCTGGTCGGTCAGTAAATCCGGCACAACGCCGCGTTTCGCGAGTTCGGGAATAACGTCGGCGCAATTCCCGACCAGGCCAACCGAGGTTGCTTCGCCTTTGCGAACTGCGTTTTTCAGAATGCGCAGCGCTTCATCCAGGCTGGTTACCATCACGTCGATGTAGCCGGTCTTCAAGCGTTTTTTGATGCGCTCGGGATCAACATCAATGCCAAGAAATGCAGCGCCATTCATGGTTGCAGCCAGCGGCTGAGCGCCGCCCATGCCGCCAACGCCGCCCGTTACGACCAGCTTGCCATTGAGGTCGCCGCCAAAATGCTTTGCTGCTGCTGCCGCGAACGTTTCGAACGTTCCCTGCAAGATGCCTTGCGTGCCGATGTAAATCCAGCTCCCCGCGGTCATCTGGCCGTACATCATTAGGCCGGCGCGGTCGAGTTGGTGGAACTGGTCCCAGTTGCTCCAATGACCGACCAAGTTTGAGTTGCACAGCAACACGCGCGGCGCATATTCATGCGTGCGAAAAATCCCTACCGGCTTGCCGGATTGCACGAGTAACGTTTCGTCGTTCGCCAAACCACGTAGTGAATTCAGGATGGTGTGAAAGCTTTCCCAGTTCCGCGCGGCCTTGCCGGTGCCGCCATACACCACAAGGTCTTCGGGCTTTTCCGCAACCTCGGGGTCGAGGTTGTTCATGAGCATGCGCAGCGCCGCTTCCTGCTGCCAACCTTTGCAGGAAATCGTAGTCCCGCGGGGCGCGCGGAACGGTCCTCGCGAAAGCGTCTTGGCCGATTCGGCGTTCGTTACCGTCGTACTCATCGCGTTCTCTCTCCACGGCCATCTTAGCGCACCGCCGCCAATTCTGCTGAAAGCGCGAGCTAGCGCCAATTCGGCTCAGATTGACGGTTTGCGTTGCGTCGCATACCATGCGACGCAACTTTCGTGGCAAAGGCCTTTCGATCATGAGCATGCATGTTGGAATCATCGGCGGCGGAAATATTTCGCAGACGCACGCGCGAGCGGCTCGCGAAATTCCCGGCGTCAGTATTGCCGCTGTCTATGGCCCGAGTGCTGAAAAAGTTGCGCGAATCGCCGCTGAGCACGGCGGGACGCCCTACACGAATTTTGAGAAATTTCTTGCCCACCGGCCAATGGACTTTGTTGCCATCGGCAGCCCATCCGGCTTGCACGCGGAGCAGGGAATTGCCGTCGCCAAGCACGGTCTCCACGTTCTTTCCGAAAAGCCCCTCGACATCAACACCGCGCGAGCCGACGCGCTTATTGCCGCCACAAACGCGGCGGGAGTCAAGCTCGGCGTTTTTTTTCAGGACCGCTTCAAAGCTGACCTGGTCGGTGTGAAGAAGTGGGTTGAAATCGGCTTGCTAGGAAAACCAATCATCGCCGACGCGCGCGTGAAGTGGTTCCGGCCCGAAAGCTACTACGCTGACTCGCGCTGGCGCGGCACGCTCGCGCTAGATGGCGGCGGGGCTTTGATCAACCAGGCCATTCACACTGCCGACCTGTTGCTGTGGATTTTCGGGGACGTAACCGCTGTTCAGGCCGTACGCAGGACGGCGCTACACAAAATCGGAGCCGAAGATACGCTGGCCGCGACGCTCGAATTTGTGAACGGCGCCATCGGCGTCCTGCAAGCCACTACATCTGTCTATCCGGGTTATCCGCGCCGAGTCGAACTCACGGGCTCGGAAGGCACCGTCATCATCGAACACGACCGCTTGCTCGCTGCCGACGTACGCAATCCGCCGGCGGACTTCCGCAGTAGCGGCGACGATCAGAACGCCAGTGCATCGTCAGCAACCGTCAGCGACGTCCGCGGTCACCGTGCAGTTCTGGAAGACTTTATCCAAGCGATTCAGAATAACAGCACGCCGCGTTGTTCCGGTGTCGAAGCCCGGCGAAGTGTCGCTCTGGTCGAAGCAATCTACCTGGCTTGTGCGTCTGGTAAACGGGTCGAACTAAAATCCACTTCATAGCGGTGGCAAAAGAGGAGCCTAGAATTGCAAATCAAGATTCTTCCGGACAAGAGTTCACTGAGCCGTGCCGCCGCCGAACACGCAGCGAGCTCTCTTCGCTCACTGTTACGCGAAAAAACAATCGTTCGTGCCGTTGCCGCCACGGGCGCGTCGCAGTTGGAATTTCTCGAAGCGCTCACCTCCGCGCCAGACATCGAATGGTCCAGAGTGGAGGTCTTTCATCTCGACGAGTACGTCGGCCTACCGGTCACACACCCCGCCAGCTTTCGCAAATATCTCTACGAACGACTCGTGCACAAGGCTGGCATCCAGCGATTTCATCCGCTTAACGGTGAATCCAACCCAGAAGCCGTCGCCAAAGAAGTCGGTCGCGAACTCCTGTCCGCTCCGATTGACCTGACCTTCGTCGGTATCGGCGAAAACGGCCACCTCGCCTTTAACGATCCGCCGGCCGATTTCGAAACCGACGAGCCGTATCTGGTTGTCACTCTCGATCAAGCTTGCCGCCAGCAGCAAGTCAACGAGGGCTGGTTCGCCGCCCTGGAAGAGGTCCCGGCCAAAGCCATTTCCATGTCTGTCCGCCAGATTTTGCGAGCGAAAGAAATCGTCGCCGTAGTGCCGGAAGGACGCAAAGCCGCCGCGGTCAAAGCGTGTTTCGAAGGCGCCATTTCTCCACAGGCACCCGCGTCCGCACTGCGCAGGCACCTGCACGTCACGGTGTACTTGGACAGGGCATCGGCTTCGCAACTGAGTTCGCAAACGGCCGCACACTTCGGCGCCACGCTGCCCACGTAAATGTCCGCGCCACCGACAACCGGGCCGCGCTACATTCGCAACCTCCGCTGGTGGATCGGCGTCTTGCTTTTTGCCTCCACTGTGGTCAACTACATCGACCGCCAGACTCTCGCCCTTCTTTCTCCGTTTCTCACCCAGCAGTATCACTGGACTCACACCGACTACGCGAACCTGCTCATCAGCTTTCGCATCGCGTATGCCATCGGCCAAACCATCTGCGGCCGTGCCATAGACCACGTTGGCACGCGCCGCGGCCTCAGCGTCTCCGTCCTCTTTTACTCCCTCGTCTCCATAGCGACTTCACTCGCCACAGGCTTCCGCAGTTTCGCCGCTTTTCGTTTTCTGCTTGGGCTTGGAGAATCCGCCAACTGGCCCGGCGCTGCAAAAGCCGTCTCCGAATGGTTTCCGAAGCGTCAACGCGGGCTGGCGGCGGCGCTTTTCGATAGCGGCTCCTCCATAGGGGGAGCCATCGCGCCATTCATCATTCTCCCGCTTTATTACCGCTGGGGCTGGCGTCCTGCATTCGTCATTCCGGGTCTTCTGGGCTTCGTTTGGCTCTTCGTCTGGCGGCGGAGCTATTACCTACCTGCCGAGCACCCGCGCATCTCGCCCGCCGAACGCGAGATGATTCTTGCCGACGCTGGCGAAGCGCAGACAACCGCCGAACGGCGTCTTTCCTGGGGCGCGCTCTTGAAGCTCCCGCAAACCTGGGGCGCCATCGCCGCCAAGACTCTTACCGACCCTGTCTGGTTTTTCATCGCCGACTGGTTTCCGCTGTATCTCATTGCCAAGGGCATCCCAGTCAAAACGGGCCTCATCGCCTTCTGGGTGCCTTTCATCGGTGCGGACTTGGGCAATTTTTTCGGCGGATGGGCTTCCGGCTATCTCATCAAACGCGGATGGTCTCTCGGCGCGGCGCGCAAAGCCGTGGTCGTCTTCGGCGGAGTGGGCGTGATGCTGCTGATCCCGACGATTTTTACCGCGAATCTCATTGCCATCGCAGCGCTCTTCGGTCTTGCGACGTTTTGCTACGCAGCCTTTTCTACCATTGCCAACGTCCTGCCTTCGGACCTGTTCACCGGTGGATCGGTCGCTTCCGTTTTCGGGTTTAGCGGCACGGGAGCCGGAATCGGTACCATCATCGCCTTCAAGCTGATCGGATATTTCTCCGATTCAAATCACGCCACCGCTGGCCATTCCTTCGACAAAATTATCATCGTCGCGGGGTTGGTTCCGCTGGTCGGCAGTTTTCTGGTTTTGCTGCTGGTTCGCAACACGCTCGCCACGAAAGAAGGCCTGGTTCGGCCGGTTTGACGGCTGGCCATTACGCCTGACGTGATGAATCTCCGGCGCCCAACTCCCGCAATCTCCTCTGCATGAATCTCCGCTCCGGTTCCGGCTCCATCAAGTCCAATGCCCGCAGATACGACTCGCGCGCCTCGTGGTTTCGTCCTAGTCGCCGGCACAATTCCGCTCGTCCTGCATGCGCGAACGAAATTGCTCGTACTGGCGGCAGGCGTCTCGGAAGACTCTAAACAGCGTATTGCGCGGATCCCTAGAGGGGCCGGATGTGCGGTTGGAGGGTGTGGTAGAATAATGAGTTTAATACACCCAGCAATTTCCGAGAGACATGCCAGAAGAAGCCATAATTCTAGATACCCAGTTCGACCCGGAAGACGAATACCGCCCGGAACCTGAGCCTGAACCGCTGCCACCGGCGTGGCTGGATGGCAGCCTGCGCATTGGCATTCACACGTCTATAGCCGGAAGCTACCTGAACGCTCTAGAGTCGGCCCGAAAGCTGGGCTGCAATGCGCTGCAGATTTTTTCGGCGAGCCCGCGAATGTGGCAGGGCGGTCCGGCGCGCATTCCCGATGCAGACGCGGTCGCGTTTCGGGCGCGGCGTGAGGAACTGGGGCTCGGACCGCTGGTGGTCCACGCGAATTATTTGATCAACCTCGCGGCGACGCAGCCGATGTTGCGGACGCGTTCGATCCAGGCGTTTCACGATGAAATTGTGCGCTCCATCTCATTGGGAGCGGATTTTCTGGTGGTGCATCCGGGCGCGCGTGGGGAAGCGAAGATTGAACAAGCGGTCCGCACGATCATTGAAAGCATCAAGCAGGCTTCGAAGCGGGTGCAGATGGGTAATCTGCGGATTCTGCTCGAGAACACGGCGGGAATGGGTTCGGCTGTGGGCTCGCGGCTGGAAGAGGTCGGCGCGATCGTACATGGGCTGAGCGGGTTGGCGGTGGGGGCTTGTTTGGATACGGCGCATTTGTTTGCCGCCGGGTACGACATTTCGAACGAAGCCGGCCTGGAAAGGACCATTGCGAGAATTGAAGAGACGATCGGGCTCGAAAACGTTTTCGTATTTCATGTGAACGATTCGAAGATTCCCTTGGGCGGCCGCGTGGATCGCCATGCTCACATCGGCGAAGGCAAGATCAAGTCAGAGGCTTTTGCACGCATTCTGAAGCATCCGAGATTGGGATGCGATCCGGCGACGGGCCTGCCCGGTCGGGTGTTCTTGCTGGAGACGCCGATTGGAGATCCGGGAGATGACCGGCGCAACGTTGCGAAGCTGTGGGAACTATCGGGCGTCGAAGGTCCAGCGGCCGAAAGAGGTTATTCGATGTTAACGGCCGCCCTGAAGAAGAAATTGTTGGCGCAGAAGAAAGCGGCCAGGAAAGTGGCGAGTGCGGCCGCGCGGAAAACAGCTGCAAAGGGCATCCGGAACGCGAAAAAGGGATAGACGAGTGGCGGAGACTCCAAAGGCAGGATACGAACCGCAAAAGATCGAAGCCAAGTGGCAGAAGCGCTGGGAAGAAGCGCGCGTTTTTGAGTGTGAAGCCGACCCGAGTAAACCCAAATATTACGTTCTGGAAATGCTGCCGTACCCCAGCGGGACACTGCACATGGGGCACATGCGCAACTACACGATTGGCGACGTCGTCGCCCGTGTGAAGCGAATGCGCGGGTTCAATGTGTTGCATCCGATGGGGTGGGACGCGTTTGGCTTGCCGGCGGAAAATGCGGCGATCAAGAACCACACCCATCCGCGCGTGTGGACAAATACCAACATTGCGGAGTTTCGGCGGACGCTGCGGCGGTTTGGCTTCAGCTACGACTGGCGGCGGGAGATTTCTACCTGTGAGCCGGAATACTACCGCTGGAATCAGTGGTTTTTCCTGAAGATGCTGGAAAAGGGACTGGCGTATCGCAAGAAGGCGCCGGTGAACTGGTGTCCCAAGTGCTGCACGGTGCTGGCCAACGAGCAGGTCATTAAGGGCTATTGCTGGCGGCACGAAGATACGCTGGTGGAGACGCGCGACCTGGAGCAATGGTTCCTGCGAACGACGGCTTACTCCGAACAATTTCTGGAAGATTTCAAACTGCTGGAAGAGGGCTGGCCTGAGCGCGTCATCACGATGCAGCGCGAGTGGATTGGCAAGTCGCCCGGAGCGAATGTGAAGTTTGCGGTGGCGGATTCCGGCAGCGGCAAGAGCATTGAGATTTTCACTACCCGCATCGACACCATCTACGGCGCGAGCGCGATGATTTTGGCGCCGACGCATCCGATGGTAGGACCGCTCCTCGAGAACTCTCCCGAGAAGGGCAATGCCGAGGGATTGCTGACGCAAATGCGGCAGACTTCGGTAAAAACCGCCGACTTAGCCACGATGGAAAAGGTCGGATTCTTTACCGGCCGCTACGCTGTGAATCCGTTCAGTGGAGAGAAGCTGCCGATTTGGGTGGGCAACTTTGTTTTGATGGGCTACGGCACGGGCGCGATCATGGCCGTGCCTGCGCATGACCAGCGCGACTTGGAATTTTGCCGCAAGTACAACCTGCCGGTGCGCGCCGTGATTCAGCCTGTAAATGGCGAGCCGCTCGATGGGGCGACGATGACGGCTCCATTCGAGGAACAGGGCGGCGCGAAGCTGGCCAATTCAGGGCCGTATAACGGTCTTGCGCCTGGCGACGCAATCGAAAAAATGACGGCTGATGCCGAGGCCCAGGGCTTTGGAAAAGGCACGGTCATTTTCAAACTGCGCGACTGGCTGATTTCGCGGCAGCGCTATTGGGGCACGCCGATTCCGGTGGTTTATTGCGAGAAGGACGGAATGCTGCCGGTGCCGGATGATCAGTTGCCGGTGGTGCTGCCGGAGAATGTGAAGCTGACCGGGGAAGGCGCTTCGCCGCTAGCCACGACGCCGGAATTTATAAATGCGAAGTGCCCGAAGTGCGGCGGACCGGCACGGCGCGAAACGGACACGATGGACACGTTCGTAGACTCATCGTGGTATTTCTACCGCTACTGCGATCCGCACAATGACAAAGTCCCGTACGATTCGGCGAAGGTTGCATACTGGTTTCCGATTGACCAGTACATCGGTGGAATTACGCACGCGATACTGCACCTTCTCTATTCGCGTTTTTGGTGCAAGGTGATGCGCGATCTGGGGCTTGTGAAACACAGCGAGCCGATTACGCGGCTCTTTACACAAGGAATGGTGCTCAAGGGCGGGACGGCAATGTCGAAGTCCAAGGGCAACGTGGTGGGCGCGCACGAAATGGCTGACAAATACGGTGCGGACACCGGCCGGCTGTATACGCTTTTCGCGGCGCCGCCGGAAAAAGATTTGGAGTGGAGCGAGGAAAGTATTGATGGAGCATGGCGGTTCCTTAACCGCGTTTACCGGCTGATTGAGAAGCATGCGGATTCGGTCAGAACGGTGAAGGCGGAGGCGGGCAGTGCCTCCGCTGCTACCGCAAGAGAAAAGAAGCTCTTACGCAAAGCGCATCAGACGCTGCAGAGAGTCACTTCGGACTTCGAGACGCGCTGGCACTTTAATTCGGCGATCGCGCTCATCATGGAGTTGACCAACGAAATTTACGCGTGCGAACCGCTCGGAGAAGGCGTCCGACCGCAAGTGCAGAAGGAAGTTCTCGAACTGCTGACGCTAATGCTGGCTCCTATGACCCCGCACATCGCGGAAGAGATGTGGGAGATCCTCGGCCATTCGCAGGGGCTGTGGACGGTGAGCTGGCCTGCTGCTAACGCTGGACTTGCGAAAGATGACGACGTCGAGGTGCCCGTGCAGATCAACGGCAAGCTACGCAGCAAGCTGAAGGTCGCGATGGGAATCGGCCAAGACGAAATCGTCAACCTGGCCAAAGCCGACGCGGCCGTAGCGGCTCACCTCGACAGCAAGCACATCGTCAAAATTATTTACGTGCCGAACAAATTGCTGAATCTTGTCGTCGCCTAGGAGCGCTATGACCCCCGAGGCTGCCATGAAGAAGGACCACAGCAAGCCAAAATCGGAGCTGGGCGGTGTAGTGGTGCTGGATTTTGGCGGACAGTACACGCAACTGATTGCACGACGCATTCGCGAGCAGCAGGTGTTCAGCGCCATCGTGTCGTGCACGGCGAGTCTGGAAGAGATTCGCTCGTACGAACCCGCAGGCATCATCCTTTCCGGAGGCCCCAGTTCGGTTTACGACGCGGACGCGCCGAAGTGCGATCCTTCAGTGCTCGGTGCCGGAATTCCGGTGTTGGGTATCTGCTACGGCATGCAGTGGATCGCGAAGACGCTTGGCGGCAAAGTGGAACCGGCTGGGCGTCGCGAATATGGTCGCGCGGACTTCGCGGCGGAAGTGGCGGAGAACGGGGAACTCTTCCGCGGCTTGCCGGGAAAACTAAGAATCTGGAACAGCCACGGCGATCATGTGTTGGCAGTACCGCCGGGCTTCCGCACGACGGGCAAGACGGAAAACGCGATCGCTGCCATTCAAAATACCGAAAAGCGCATTCACGCGGTGCAGTTTCATCCTGAAGTGAATCACACCGAGCAGGGCACCGCCATCCTGCGCAATTTTCTGTTTGAGGTGTGCAAAGCGGAGCCCAAATGGAGCGGCTCAGCATTTGTCGAAGAGACGGTCGAGGCGATTCGCCTTAAAGTTGGCGATAAGCAAGCTATTTGCGCGTTAAGCGGCGGAGTGGACTCGACGGTGGCGGCCTTGCTGGTGCATCGGGCGATTGGCGACCGGCTGACGAACGTCTTTGTGAACAACGGCCTATTGCGGAAGAACGAGTTTGAAGACACGCTGAAGATGTACCGGGAGCGGCTGGGCCTGCATGTGGTGGGTGTGGACGCGACCGATCGTTTTCTGGACCAGTTGGCGGGAATCGAGGACCCCGAGGAAAAGCGAAAGCGAATCGGTCGGGAATTCATTGCGGTGTTCGCCGAGCAGGCGCAGCGTCTGCAGCGCGAGTCTGCTCATGATACGGGCTTTCTGGTGCAGGGTACGCTTTACCCGGATGTGATTGAATCGGTTTCGGTTAAGGGGCCTTCGGCGACGATTAAGACGCACCACAATGTGGGCGGTCTACCGGAAAAAATGCCGTTTACGCTCATTGAGCCATTGCGGGATCTGTTCAAGGACGAAGTGAGGCGGATCGGCAGGGAATTGGGTTTACCGGAAGAGATATTGCTGAAACATCCGTTTCCGGGTCCTGGCTTAGCCGTACGGGTACTTGGCGAAGTGACACGTAAAAATCTTGCAACCTTGAGAGATGCCGACGCGGTGGTCCGAGAAGAAATTCGCGCAGCTGGCCTTTACCAGAAAACTTGGCAGGCGTTCGCTGTTTTGCTGCCGGTGCGCAGTGTCGGCGTGATGGGGGATGGCAGAACCTACGGGCTGACGGTTGCGGTGCGGGTGGTGAATAGCGACGACGCCATGACGGCCGACTGGTCACGGTTACCTGCCGAAGTGCTGGAGCGTATATCCACCAGAATTGTCAATGAGGTGACTGGCGTCACCAGGGTGGTTTACGACATTACTTCCAAGCCGCCGGGCACGATCGAGTGGGAATAAGAAACAAAAGGCCGCATTCAGCGGAAAATGCGGCCTTGCATGAGAACGCTACAAAATGCTCGCAAAACTAGCGAAGAGCGAAAACTTATCTGCCGGCCACTTTCTGGGCCATGTACAGAACGAGTTTGCGGTCTGCTTCGTCGGTCTTGCTCAACAAGCGGCGAAGTTTGTTAAGAAAACGCGCATCTTTGCCGGCGCTGCCCCAAGCGATGTCGTCACCCGACTTGCGCTTCGGGAGGTTCGGCAGCTGAGGCGGTTCCTCGCCGTCGTAGAAGAGTTGATAGAGAGGCACTTCGAGAGCACGAGCGAGTTTCTCCAGCGTTTCAATGGCCGGCACGGTGTGGCCATTTTCGACGCGTGAGATGTAGCAGCGGAGTAACCCGGTTCGCTTCTCGATGTCGCCCTGGGAGAGTTTCTTTTCTTCGCGCAGAGCGCGAAGGCGGTCACCGATAATCATGGCGGCATTATTCCATATAGGTAAGAGCCGAAGCAAGCATAAACTGGTAATGGACGAAGTGAAACATCCGTATCAGTCAGGCGCCCCATTGTAGGCTGGCTCGACAGGATCAACGTAACCGGAAAACCATGGCACGCGTCACAAGGATAGAGGAAACGGACGCCCCTGGCCAGAAGGCCGGTGTGAGCGGCCCTTCCGCCGCCGCTGCTGACGAACGGCAGCTGGTGCGCCGAGCCCAGAAAGGCGATAAAGATTCGTTTGAGGTTCTGGTGCAACGGCATCAGCACCGCGTTTTTGCAGTAGCGCGCGGAATCCTGAAGCGCCAGGAGGACGTGGAAGAGATCGCGCAGCAGGTTTTTGTTAAGGCGTATTTTTCACTGAAGCGTTTTGATCAGCGTGCGGCGTTCAGTACTTGGCTGTACAGGATCACGGTGAACGAATGCTGGGATCTGTTACGCAAGCGCAAGGCGCGGCCGCTGGTGTATGAAGCAGACTTCAGCGAGGAGCAGTCGAAGCAATTCAGTGCCACCGAGCGGAAAGCGGATAGCGGCCCCGATACGAGCGAAAGAATGGCCATGCGGCAGCGGCTGGATAACATGCTGGCGCAGCTCGATGACCGCGACCGGGCGATGCTGATTTTGAAAGAGGTGGAGGGTTTTTCGGTGGAAGAGATTGCGGATTCGTTAGGATTGAATGCGAATACCGTGAAAGTCAGGTTGTTTCGCGCCCGCCGCCGGATCGTCGAATATGCGCGGCGGGAACGACCCTAGCTTTAAGCGAGTGGTTGAAGTGGCAGGGAGGTTGAATTCATGTGGTCACTGAAGAATAAAGCGAACGCAGAGTGCGAGTGTATTTGTGACGCCTTGGAGGCAAGCGCGGCGCGTGGTGCGCGCGGAGCGATTGCCGCCGCGGGGACACTGTTGCCGCAGTTGCCGCACGCTATGCGCCAGCACATGCTTTCCTGCGAGGCTTGCCGCATGTTTGCCGAAGAATTGATGGAGGCGCGGGAAATTCTTGGTGCGGTGGAGAATAAAGCGGAGCCGGGGCCGTTCTTTTTGGCGCGGGTTATGGCTTCGATTGTGTCGCGTGAGGCGGAATTGGAGAGCAAGGCGCAGACCTGGGCAGCTGTACCACGGCTGGCTTCGCGGCTGACGGTGCTGGCTTCGTTGGGACTGCTCATCGCAGCGACGTGGCTGTACCAGATGCCCAGCGCTACGAACATCGCGGGCTGGAACTCTTCGCAATGGGCCGGTTTGGTAGATACCAGCGCCGTACAGGATGATCTGCTGGTCAGTCCGGCGGGCAAATAGACATGACGGCGCCCACGGTTCAACAGAAAGCCACTTTGTGGCTGGGATTGGTGTTTGTGTTGGGTACGGCGCTTGGCGCGGTACTGGGCTATGCGTTTGCGCACCACAGCTATGCTGCGGCGGCGCCGGCCCAATTGACCGCAGAGCAGCGGCGTGCGCAGAAGCGCGAACAGCTGACTCGCGAAGTAGGGCTGACCGTCGAGCAGCAGACGCAGGTGGTAGCGATCCTGGATGAAGCGCAGACGGAGTACAAGGCGATCCACGCGGTGAGCGATCCGCAAGTGGATGCCGTTCGGCAGAAGAGTCGGGACAAAATCCGGCTGATCCTGACCGCAGATCAGAAGCCGAAGTTTGAACAATTCATTCGCAAGATGGATGAAGAGCGAAAACGCCTGGGCCAGTAGAGACCGGTCAGAATGGTTATGTGGCCACAGGTCCCTTTTGCGGCTAGAAGGGAATATCGTCGTCTGAAATCTCCGGCCCGCTACTGCTCCCGCTAAAATCGTCAGCCCCTCCGGATTGGTCGTGCTCCTCGCTACGGCTGCCGGCACCGAAACTGCCCCCGCCCGCCGCGCCATCGCCGCGGCCGCCCAGCATGCGAAAGTTCGTAGCAACAATCTCAAAGCTGGTACGCTTCTGGCCTTCCTTGTCCTGCCATTCGCGCGACTGAATGCGGCCTTCGATAAAAATGAGAGAGCCCTTTTTCAGATACTGCTGAGCGATTTCCGCTTGCTTGCCCCATACAACGATCTTGTGCCACTCCGTGCGCTTTTGCCGTTCGCCGTTTTTGTCGCGATACGTTTCGTCGGTGGCCATGGAGAAATTGGCTACAGCTTGGCCCCCGCCGGTGTAGCGGGTTTCTGGATCACGGCCTAAACGGCCGACAAGGATGACTTTATTCACTGACATGGGCGTGTTTTCTCCTAAGCGGGCGAAGATAACATGACGTCCAGAAAAAAGAAAATCGCGCGTTTCGCCGCGGAGAACAGAGATTGCTTTTGTTTGAGGCGCGACTCAAGCGCTGGCAGTTGCCGAGTCGCGCCGCTAATAGAAACAGTCTAGAAGTAGAAGCGCAGCGAAAGTTGCAGGTTGCGTTCGCCGCCACCCACACCCCCGCCCTTGGTAAGTACTTTGCCAAAGTTGGGGTTCGTTGGATCGAGAGTGATGTTTGTAGTTCCACTGCAACCGCTCCCGCCGCACCAGTTCGGATGGTTGATAAAGTTGAAAGCTTCGGCGCGGAATTGGAAGCCCATCCGCTCATTAACCGGGAAAGCTTTGAAGAGCCCCAAGTTCCAGTTCTGGAAACCGGGCTGATAAATGAGATTGCGGACGCGTTGCTGGACGAAAGTGCCAGCTGTGGGTTGGACAAAGATTGAGCTGCCATCGGGGTTCTTGGTGGAGAACCACTGGCCATTGGGACCGAATGTACCGATGATTTTGGGAGTCCCGTTGACGAGCCAGTATTGGCCATTCACGCCGCAGCCAAAGTTCGAGTCCAAGCCGACGCCAGCGTAGTCCGTACCGCCGGCGACACCGCAGGGCAGGCCCGTCTGGAACTGTGTGACTCCGCTAATCTGCCAACCTCCCAAAAGCTTGCCCGCCAAGCTGGAGTGATTCTTGAAGAATGGAAGGTCGTAGAGGTAATTGATAACCAACACATGGCGAGCATCGAACTCAGCGGGCGCCCACATCATGTCCGGATCATAGGTATTGGGAATGACATCGCGCTGGTTGGAGCCGCTGTCCATGGTCTTCGAGAACGTGTAGGAGACACCAAACAGGAGACCGCCGTAGTAGCGGCGGTTCCAAGCTACCTGGAGCGAGTTATAGGTTGAGCTAGCGACGTTATCGGTCTGACGGATGGACCCAAATCCCTTGTACGGCCGAATGAAGTTTACGTTCGCCGTCGGGTCCGCGGCTCTGGCAGCCAAGGTCGGTTGGTTGATGTCCGCTTCGCGCTGGAGGTGCAAGCCTCGGCGAGCCACGTAACCAATGCTGACCAGCGACTTCCAGAACATTTCGCGCTCGAAGGTGAAGTTCCAAGCCCAAGCCTCAGGGTTCTTGAAGTCCTTACTTTGAGTGGTCACAACCAAGGGGGCCTGGGTGCCAGTAGCATTCGGGCCGAGCTGATCAACGACGCCGTTGGCCAAGCTGGCGTTGGGCTGGAACGGGGGGTTGCCGCCGAGGAAGATGGAGTCGCTTACGCCAAGACGCGTGATGAAACGTCCGGCTCCCGCGCGAAGGACCGTCTTCCCTTTCGCATCCAGACTGTAGGCGACGCCGACACGAGGTTGAATGTCTCCCCATTGAATATCGGAGTAGTGGTCAGGTACTCCACGGAACAGATCGTTGTAGAGGCCAGAGTCTGCCTCAGGCACGCGTCCGCTGGCAGAAGATGGGAAGCCGCTTCCCGGAATCACCATGCCGTTATAGCGCTGGTCAATCGTAGGCGTACCAACGATGAGGCCGGTATTGTGATCAATCGTTACGGCGTTATTGGAGTCATAGAAACCCGGATCGAAGACGGCCATGTTTCGCCATTCCGCGTGGTAGGGAACGATAACGGTGTATCGCAGGCCGTACGTCAGCGTCAGAGAGGGCGTGGTCTTCCAGTTGTCCTGAGCGAAGCCCTCCCACATGTTGGCACGGAAAATGGTGTAGGCGCGGTGACCGATTTCGGAGTAGCTGTCATAGAGCCCAAGCGCAGCGTTGGCGACTGCGAGACCGGTACCACCGGCGCGGTTGTTGGTGAAGGAGAATTGTCCGTTCTGGTTATTCGTGCAGGTTGGGCAAGCCTGCACGTTAATCTCGTCATTGTCATTTTCGCCGGAGCGTTCCCACAAGCCGCCAAACTTGATCGTGTGGTTGCCCTTGATCCAGGTAAGGCTGTCAGAGATGTCGTAAATGGGTCCGGCGGAGTGCGAAGGATAGGGTCCTCCGCTCAGAGTCGAAAAACTGGACATGGTGACGGTGGGGATACGGGTGGGGATCAGCTTTGGGTCCGTAAATATGTATTGATACAAGCCGCAGGGCACCGGAGAACCGCTGCAGGCCTGCGTGCGGTCGAAGAAGTTCTTAGAGTCCACCGGAATTTTGACGATATCCTGGCTGGCAGTAACCAGGAATTCGTTCACTTTGGTAGGGTTGATCGTCCAGACGTAATTGACGGAGGCAGTCCGGTTGGGGCGATCGAAGAACTTGGGTGTGCGGTCCGTGTTGCCATCCAAGGGCTGGTATTCGAGGTAGTAATAGTTGGTAGCGCGCAAGCGGAAGCGATGCTTTTCCGAAGGATTGATGTCGACGGCAAAGGTGTCCTTGCGTTGATCGTAGGTGTGGCGCTTAGCAGCGAACCAGTTGCCGCCAGCGACGAACGTGTTGGGAACTGGCCACATGTTTAGTATGCCGATTCCGTCCGGGCTTAGCTGGCCCTGAGGAATGACATTGCCCGGGAAGCACCCGCTTTGGTCCGCTACGGTACAAGGGTTCGGAGATTGCGGATCCTTAATGTACACGGGAATCTTGTTGCCGGCGCTATCTCTTCGCGTGACATAGGGATTATTAGGGTCGAGAAGCTCGCTAAAATCTCCTTGACGCATTTTGACGGAAGGGACAAGCAAAAGGCCGGCGCCTCCAACCGAGGAGCCGGATTCCTGGAAGTTATACTTCAGCCATTCCTCCCCATAGTAGAAAAACACTTTGCTCTTGCTCGTGTTGAATTTGCCAGGAATGAAGAAGGGACCGCCGATATTGAATCCGAACTGGTTGTAGTGCACGGGCGCGGCATCCGAAGTGAGGCCATTGGCGTTCGCGTTGCGCGCCCAAGTATTCGCGTTGAGAGCCGTGTTGCGAAGATACTCATAAGCAGCCCCGTGAAACTGGTTCGTTCCCGTTTTCGTGGTGAAGCGGATTTGCGCGCCGGACGTGCGACCATATTCCGCGGCGTAATTCGAAGTGAGGATTTGGACTTCCTGTGTAGAATCCACGTCCGCCGCGCCCAAGCTGGTGCCGTTGGAGCGGGTTCTTGTGGCGGGAGCTCCATCGAAGGTAATCAGATTCTCCGGGTTGCGAGAGCCATTGAAATTTGCCGGTCCCTGCGTGAAACCAAAATTTAGACTGGCTAGCGTGCTTCCGCGCGCACCGGGGACGAGCGCGGCAAGCCAGATCGGGTTACGGCCATTCAGCTCGAGGGAATCGATCTGCTCGCGCGTGACCAGTTTTTGGACAGATCCGGATTCCGTCTGCAATTGCACCGTCGAACCCGTGACCTCGACGGTTTCTGTGGTTGCCCCAACCTTCAAGGTCGCCGCAATCACCAAGTCGGCGGCTGGATCAAGCTTGTTGTTGGTGGATTCATACCGCTGAAAACCCGGCGCCTCAGCTGTCATCGTGTAAAAGCCGGCCGGGATATTCGAGATTACGTAGTAACCGGATTCGTTGGTGGTCGCCTGTCGTTCGACGCCACTCTGATTCCGTACCGTGACCTTAGCGTTGGGAACCGCAGCGCCGGACGGGTCGTTGATAAAACCCGAAATCCTTCCCAAGTCCGACTGCGCGAACGCTTTCTCAAAGGCTCCTTCCAGCAGGACAACAAATAGACACACTACAACTACCTGCGCGATACCGCGCAACGACCTGATTCGCATGGACACCCCCCTAACCCTGATCAACCGACCTGTCGTTCGTGTTCAGCAACCAACCAGTCCGCCTGGGAAGCTGGGAGTTCCGAGGACACGACAACCTGGTGCGGGCGAAAGCTGAATAACGTAATGCCTCACCTACGTCAACACCTTTTATTAGAAACTGAAACAATTTTGATGCAATTTCGTGACATGTTAAGGCGCGGAGGGAAGACGACCCAGAAGGGAACAGGGATTCATTTAGAAGGTTTCGCGACAACGTATGCAAACGAGAGCCGGGCCAACCCGCCGAATCATTCAAATTGTTTACGAAAAGCCGCGAATCGCTCCTGCAAGCTGCCAATTTCGCCGCGCAACCGCGCCACTTCGTCGCGCAGCGCCGCAATCTCGCTGGAGCTGCGCGAACCACTCGCGGAAGCAGATTCTACTTTCGATGTTTCCTCTGCACCTGCTTGTTTATCGCCGACGCCTGCCGGCGGACTCGTATCGCCTAGCATATGCGCATAGCGCGCTTCCTTGCTGCCGAGCTGACGGGGAAGAACGGTCACCAGCGGTGGTTCGCGCTTGCTGAGCCGCTGCAGGGCGGAGTGCACGCTTTCCAAGTCCTCGAAAGGATGCATGCGTGAGGCGCGTGTGCGTAACTCTCCGGGAGTCTGCGGTCCGCGCAACAGCAACTCGCAGACAATCGCCACTTCGGAGCGATAGAAGTTGAAAACTTCCTGCAACCGGTGTTCGAACTTAGTGGCGCGGCTCTCGGCGATGGATCTCACCAGTGACTGCGATTCCAGATGATTGAGCGCCCTGCGGATTTCATCTTCTTCGAGCTGCATCGCCGGCTCTCGGTTCGATTTTTGATTGCACGCATTGGTCAGCGCATTTAGGGATAGCGGGTAGTATTCGGGCGTAGTGATTTCCTTTTCGATCAGAGCGCCGATGACGCGGGCTTCAACTGGTGTTAGCGTGACTTGCATGGACTTCGATGATAGCGAAATGGAATTGCCACAGCCAGATTTGCTCCTGTACGGTGGGGCAAGGTGACGCTTTGAGGGAGTACTGCTCGAGCGCGCCCAGACGGCCTAGAGGGACATGAAGTAGGGTAAGTGGTGTGCGATATGTAGCCCTCGCCTCAGAGCAAAGGAGCCCTCATGAGAAGCCCTACGGGTGTTCGGTCTTGTGGAGTCGCCGTTTTGAGTTTTGCGATGCTGTTCGTTTCGGGCCGCGTTATAGCTCAGGGCCCAGCGGGCGCGGGAGCCGCAGAGGCAGCGGGCGGCGGGTCAAACTCGCGTTCGTATAATCCGACAAAATGGTTCGGGAAGAAGGACGCCAAGGCTGGGTCTGGCGGCATGTCTGTGGAGGAACTGGACAAGAAGCTTGAGCCCAAGCTTCGTGCCGCTCAAGTACTCGGCGCCGATGCTTCTCTGAAAGATGTTTGCAGGAACTTTGTGCAACGAGTCGACTGCGCTGCGGCTCTTTACGCGAGCCGCAAACTCGGAATCAATCTCGAGTGCATCAGGTCGAACATGAGTGGCGTGCGGACGGACGTACAGGCGGCTTCCTGTCGAGTTCCGGATGGCGACAAGCCGCTCAACCTAATGAAGACGATTCACCTGTTGAAACCAGATGCGGACGCGAAGAGCGCGGCTAAAGAAGCGGAGACAGCGGCTCGGCAGGCCGTGAAAGAAGCAGCATCCTAAAACAGATTTGAGCCCCCAAAGCCGAGGCTTTTACGCTGCCGTTGCGGCTACCCCTAACTCTTTCAACTTGGCGCGCGCGCGGCGTTCTTCCTCAGTGCCCGGATAGCGTTTTACGACTTCGCGCAGTTCTTTAATCGCCTGGCTCTTTTGGCCCATTTCGAGCAGGGCCATGCCTTTCTTCAAGCGCGCGGGAGCCAACTTGAAACTCTTCGGATAGTTGGTAAGAACCTTGTCGTACTCGCTGACAGACTGCTGAAACTGCCGCTGCGAGTATGCAATTTCACCCAAATAGAACTGCGCGTTCGAAGCCAGATCGGTGTCGGCGTAATACTTCAGATAGTCTGCGAACTCCGAGCGAGCGAGATCGTATTTGCCGCTAGTGATGTCGCGAAGCCCGTTGGAATAAAGAGTGTCAGCGCTGGGAGGCGGTCCGCTGGGACTGGATGCGACCGAGCCCCCACCGCTGGCGGGTAATGCAGACGATCCCGTCGGACCAGTAGATGTCGGGGTAGTTGCGGGAGCCATTCCGCCCGAAATCTTGGCGTCAAGGCTCTGTACGTTGTTTTGCAAGTCCACCAGTTGCTGATTCAGGCGACCGAGGCGAGACTTGATCTCTTCCAAGTTGTCAGAGAGTCCCTGCACCTGTGTGGACATAGTATCCAGACGAGCACCGGAATTAGCCTGAACGTCCTGCACGGACTTCTGCAAGCCATTCATCGTGCCGTTTAGCCGTCCGACAGTGTCGTTGGATTGCTCAAGCAGCGTGCGCATCACCGTGTGGTCCTGCGTCAGCTGCGTGGAAAGGTCTTTCTGGCCCTGCAACAGGCTAGTGACGTCGCGCTGCAGTTCGATAATTTCACGAGCCACGGCAAGCGTGGGCCGCGGCCCAGCCAGGCTGCCGCACAATGCCCCGATCAGCAGGGCAACTCCAAACGCCGCAATATTACGAAAACGCATGGATAAAGCTCCTCCTCAGTGGCGCGCGCCCGGCATAAGTCCCGCCGTCTGTGCACGTTCAAGGTCGTGGCGCGTGTGAAGCTTCTCTTTCACTGTAGCGAGAGAGCCGTGCGCTAGCAAGAGGCTGCTTCCCGCGCGGCTCGGGTCGCCTTCGTTCAATGCCCAGCCCAGTGTCCAAAAGAGAGGCGCCGCCGGGTATAAGGAAAAACCCGTATCGCGGCGTCAGGTTGCGGTCGAATTGCGAAATGACGCCGTCCGCCCTACTTGGCCATCACAAAGTGGCCGCGACGGTTCTTCTGCCAGCAATCTTCATTGCTTTCCATGCAGAAGGGCTTTTCCTTGCCATAGCTCACTGTGCTCATGCGGTCCGCGCCGATGCCCAAGGAAACCAGATACTGTTTCACGGCAGCCGCGCGACGATCGCCCAACGCCAGATTGTATTCGGTCGATCCGCGCTCGTCGCAGTGGCCTTCGACCACGATCTTGACCTGAGGATAGTTGCGCAGAAAATCGGCCGTCTTGGCCAAGGCGGAGCGTGCGTCGGTGCGAATGTCGGCCTTGTCCAAGTCGAAGTAGGCGTCCTGCACTTCCTTCAGGAACATCTCCTCGAGCGTTGCGTTTGTGGCCGGTGGTGGCGGCGGAGCCGCTGCTCCAACCGTGATGCGGACGGTCGAGTCAGCGCTTCCGCCCGAACCACTGGCAGTGATGGTGTAGGTCGTCGAATCCGACGGCGTAACTTTGGTCGAACCCTCGGGAGCCACGGCGCCGACTTCCGGCGAAATCGTCAGTTGCGTCGCGTTCGTGGAAGACCAGCTCAAGGTTGAAGCGTCACCTTTGTTGATCGTGGTGGGATTCGCCTGCAAGGTTACGGTTGGCCGAGCTGCGGGTGGCGCCGGAGTTGGCTCCGGTCTGTTCACCACCGGTTTTTTTCCGCAGCCCACGGTGAGGGCGGCGGCAGCGAAGGCAGTCAAGAGACAAGCGCGGTAAAACGGTCGGGCAACCTCAGACATTTCGAAAGTTCCTCCTCAGTGTGAATCCCCAATGAATCGATAAAGGTTCAAGCCGTAAAGAGCGACAACATGGTACCACCACAACGGAGCCCATAAAACATCGCACTACGATATATTTCCTAAAGCAAACATCCGAAATCAAAGTCAGCGCGCCGACCAGTTCGGCGATTCGTTGTGCCCGCTATTGGTTAGCTGGTGCGGCTGCGAGCCGTCCGCCAGCATCGTCCAGATTTGCCGGGTCCCTGAACGAGTGGACTCAAACACGATATGCCGTCCGTCCGGCGCCCAGCTGGGGCGCTCGTTGCGGGCCATGTCGTGCGTCAGTTCGATGATCTGGCGCGTGGCCACGTCCATGACGTAAATGTCGTAGTTGTTGGAAGGCCTCCGCCAGCTGAAGGCAAGGAGTTGGCCGTTCGGCGACCAAGCCGGATCAATCAGATAGCCCTTGTCTGGCAAATCGAGATTCTGCGCGTTCGTGCCGTCTGCATTCATCAAATACAGCTTCGGCACGCCGGACCGGTCGCTGACAAACGCAATCGTCGCGTTGGTCTTGGGATTCCAGGCCGGCGAAGTGCTCGCGCCGTTGGAAAACGTCAACCGCTTCAAGCCGCTGCCGCCGGCGCTGATCGAATAGAGCTCGGGATTGCCACCCATCGAAGAGGAGAAAACCAGCTGTGAGCCATCCGCCGACCATGCCGGGGCGCTGTTGGTGCCGCGATAGCGTGGAAAGCTCACAACGCGGCTTGCATCGATCGAATACATGCAAATCTGCGGGCTTGCGGGAGCTCCCCCGGCCGATGCGTAACACGTAAAGGCGATACGCGAACTATCCGGAGCCCAGCGTGGCGTCAGTGATATCGAGTGCAGAGAAGTGAGCGCATGCTGGTTGGCGCCGTCGTAGTCCATTGCCCAAATCTCTTTTGCGCCGCCGCGCGAGCTCACGAAGACGATTTGTGTGGACGACAACCCAGGCAACCCGCCCGAAAGCCGCATGATGATTTCATCCGCAAACTGGTGAGCGAATTTGCGTACCTGTGCGTCGGTCGGAGTTCCTCGATAAACTTTGGCGATCACCGCTTGCGTCGATGGATTGGTCACGTCGTAGAACCACGCTTCGATTGCTACTTCGCCGGTTGTTTCCGACAAGTTTCCGAAGGCTACAAAGTGTGCGTTCACCGGCGAATCGGTCCAGGAGACATAGCGCAGTTCGTTAGGCGCGCTCGGCTGCGATTGCGGATAAAAGCTGGGGCTTACCATGTCCAGAATCCCGCTGAACGACAGATCGTCGCGCACCACCTGCGTAAACAATGCGCCATGAGACTTCGCGGCGTCCGATCTCGGTGCGAAGTCCGCCACCGCCACGCGGGGCTTCTCCTGGCCCAGGCCCGTGCTAACGCGGAACCAGTCCTGTTGGCCGGCTGCCGGGCGCGCGCCAATGATCACCGCCAATGCAAACACTACGACCAAAGCTCTACGCAACGCGGACGAAGACACTATCTCCTCCATGATCTTGGTCTCTGGCGGCTGGGAAGGGAACTCGCCATTTATCTTGTCATACTAAGGTCGAAATCGAAAACAACTCTAACGCTCGAGCCCGAATAATCCGGGGGCAGGCCCGGCATGGGATTCGAGGACATGATCGCGCGCAGGCCGGAATTGTCCATAGAAAGGTTGCCGCTCGTTTCCGTCACCCGGATATCCTTCACACTCCCGTCCTTATAAATGGTGAACTCCACAACGGCATGCGCCACGCGCGCTGCGCGGACGCCGGGATCGATCGTGTTCTGCAGCCAGTTACTCTGAATCCGTCTTTTCACGGACTCCACATACCAGCCGTAGCGGGATGCAAAGTCTCCGCCCCCTTCCGATTTAATCGCTAGCCCTGGTGTGCTGGAAGAACCCGGCTGCGTGCCTGCGCCCGTCGGCACCTTCATGGCGCCCGTATTGGGTCCCGGCACAGCGTTATCCGGATTCGGCTGCTTCGGCTGAAAGGCTTTGTTTCTTTCCGGTTTAGGCGGAGGCGGTCTCTTGTTCAATTTTTCCAGGGTCTTGAATTCCGGCACGTTCTTGAGATCAGGCGGAACGATCTCCTCTTTCTTGGGCTGCGGTGGCTCTGGCTTTACATCGTTTTTCCAAAGACTCTTCGATGGGTCAACGACGTTACTTTCGTTCACCGAAGGCGGCGTCGGCATTGGCAGGCCGCTGTTGCCCACGAGGTTGACTTTCACGGCGTTATCGCTGCCGCCGCCAGGGCCCGCCCACCGGTTACCTTCCCAGTGAAAGTAGGCTGACACGGCAAGGAGAACGATCAAACCGCCATGCAGAATCCCCGAAACAGTAATGTACGGAGTGAAACGGATTTCTTCCGTTCTGGCGATGACCGGACTGGAAACAATACTGGCCATATCTCTATTTGCGGCTTCGCTCGGTAAGCGGCTCGGTGACGATACTTATATTGTTGATGCCGGATTGCCGCAGCGCGTCTATTACCGATGCGAACACCCCAAAAGGCACCTTTTCATCGCAGCGGAGAAACACCGCGTCCTGCGGCTTTTTCAACTGCGCCTGCACCTTGGGTCCAAGGTCATGGATATTCACCGCACTGTTGCCCAAGTAGATCAGCTGGTTCTTGTCCACCGAGATTACCAGCCGCTGCTCGGTGATTTCCTTCACCGTCTTCGTCTTCGGCACGTCCACTTCGATACCGGATTGCAGAATCGGCGCGGTAATCATGAAAATGATCAAAAGCACGAGGACGACGTCGATGAACGGGACCATGTTGATCTCCGACAGCGACGATTGCGTTTTTCCTACCAGTTGCGGCATAGAATTTCTGACCTGTACATCTTACCGCCCCTCATCGGCTTGGCCGGCGCGGTTGCGCGCTCGCTAGTGACTGTTTCCGTTGCCAAATGCCTTCTCGACTTGTGCGGTGACTTCGAGCGCAAAGGTATCGAGCCGTTGCGCCAGGTCTCGAATATCACCCACAAAATTGTTGTAGAAAATCACAGCGGGAATTGCCGTAAACAAGCCCATCGCCGTGGTAACCAGGGCTTCAGCGATACCGGGCGCTACCGCCCGCAAACTGGCGGAGCCGGCGTCGCCCAGGCCCGTAAACGCGTCCATGATTCCCCAGACCGTGCCGAACAATCCGATAAACGGCGTCACGGAACCGGTCGTTGCGAGCCACGACATGCCTTTTTCGACGCGGCGTACTTCCTCTGCCGAAGCTAACTGCATGGCCACCGTCACGGCGCTAAGACTTTTCAGTCTTGGCGGTTCGGGATTTCCAGGATGGGTGCCGACCTGAAACTGAAGTTCGCGATATCCTGCCGCATAGACGTTTGCAAACGGTGAACCGGCCGTCGCCAGCGCTTGCGGGTTGGCTACGCCGCGCGTGGCGCGAAAAATTCGTAAAAACTGGTCGCTTTGCCGGTGCACCCGGCCGAAGAGGCTGAGTTTTTGAAAAATCATGCCCCACGAGATGACGGAGAAGAACAACAGAAGGCCCAAGACGCCGCGAGCGACCCAGGTCGTTTGCTCCAGAATCTTTCCCAGATCAACGGCGAAGGCTGCAATCAGGAAAAAAGAAATGTTCGCCCCTCAGTGCAAAAATTTGCTGGTCTTTAGCAACGTAGCACACGCTCGAAGTCGAATCAACGAATCACACTCTGCGTGCCGTTACTGTCACCGCCCTAGGAGTCGGTGGACAAAAGCCGTTTCAGTTGCCACTTGCGGTTCGCGGAGATAGAATCCGCGGCAATCGGGCCCACCGCTGTTTTCCTTCGAGGAGGAAGTGCATGAAATTCAAAGCAATTTTTGCGGCGTTAATTGTCTGTCTGATGGCCGCTGCCGTAAGTTTTGCCGACGACGTCTTTAGTGGCACTTGGAAACTGAACGAAGCCAAGTCCAAGTTGGCCGCGGGAATGAACAAGAACACCACCGTCACATATGAGGTCGCGGGCGACAGCGTCAAGGTCACGCTCGACGGCGTCGGCCCCGACGGCAAAGCCACGCACGACGAATGGACAGGAAAATACGACGGCAAAGACTATCCGGTCACCGGCAATCCAATGACGGATACCCGCGCCTACAAGAAAGTCAACGACCACACGCTAGAAGCCACCGGCAAGAAAGGCGACAAAGTGGTTCTGACCGCGAAGATCACTGTTTCTGCCGACGGGAAGACGCGCACGGTAGTGGCCACGCAAACGGGTGCCGACGGCAAGAAAGCCACCAGCACGGCGATCTACGAAAAGCAGTAATCATTTCATCCACCCAAACGAACCTTGCCGCTATGAGCATCTGCCAAGGGAGCGGCGGCTCATGGCGGCGCTTTTCCTGAGCCCGGGTAAGCATAGCCGGAATCCGGACACGGGGACCTTGCGCCGCGAAAGCGAACCTCGGCCCCTATGGTAAAATTAACCACAATGGGCAACGCTTTCGACATCCGGTTGGAATCCCTAATTAAGCCCACACCTTTTGCAGCGGCACAGGTCGAGGCGAATTCGAGCGAGGCTGAGTCGGATTGTGCTTCGCGTCGCGCGGACACTGCCCTCCCGCGCGAAACGTTTTTCCTAGAAACCTTTGGCTGCCAGATGAACGAGCACGATTCGGAGAAGGTGGCCGGGGTGTTGCTGGCGCGCGGCTACAAGCAAGTGGAAACGCCGGAAGCGGCGAGCTTGATTCTGTACAACACATGCAGCATTCGCGAAAAGGCTGCACAAAAGGTTTTCTCTCGCCTCGGCGTTTATCGTGACGCTTTGGCCAAAGCAGGCGGCAAAGAACAAAAAATCGGTGTGCTTGGCTGCGTGGCGCAGCAGGAAGGCGAAGCGATTTTTTCGCGGGCACCCTGGGTTAGCCTGGTGTGCGGTTCGGCCAGCTATCGCAACCTGCCGCAAATGCTAGCGCGCCTTGAAGCCGGCGAGCAGCGCGTGACCGGCCTTGACAACGACACCGACGAAACGTTCGAGACCGAAGTGACTCGGCGTGACAATCCCTGGCGCGCCTACATCACCATTATTGAAGGCTGCGACAAAGCTTGTGCTTACTGCGTGGTTCCTTTCACCAGGGGACCAGAGCGCAGCCGTGATTCTTCGCGCGTTTTAGCCGAACTGCGCGGTCTGGCCGAGCTTGGATATACCGAGGTGCAGTTCCTCGGACAAACTGTGAATTCGTACGCCGATCCTTCAGCGCGCAAGATGCGTTTTAGCGAATTGCTGGTTGCAGCGGCGCAGGTTCCGGGAATCCGCCGCGTGCGCTTTACGACTTCGCATCCACACGATTTCACTCCGGACATCGTCGAGGCGATTGATGCCCATCCGGCGCTTTGCAACCACGTGCATTTGCCGGTGCAGTCGGGATCAACGCGAGTGCTGCGGGCCATGCAGCGGACTTATTCGCGCGATGGATACCTGGAAAAGATCGCGCTGATTCGCGGCGCGCAGCGCCAGATCGCGGTGACCACCGACATCATCGTAGGCTTTCCCGGCGAAACGGAATCCGAATTTGAACAAACACTGTCGCTGCTCGACGAAGTGAAATACGACGGCGTCTTTTCATTCAAATATTCACCGCGCCCCAACACGCCGGCAGCCTCGATGGCGGATGCGATTCCGGAAGAAGAGAAGCGTCGGCGATTGGCCGTGCTGTTGGAGAGACAGCGAGCGATCC
>UEXQ01000111.1_pt1 | contig 29263 bp, 16 predicted proteins | sample 4301111 | NCBI WGS metagenome assembly UEXQ01 (sample SAMEA4773181, study PRJEB27434) | metagenome | biome: 2259; feature: agricultural soil; material: soil | place: USA | collected 2014-09 | depth 0.25 m
GTATTGGGCGTCGCTTGGATTCGGGTATGCTGCAATCCGGTTCTGAGTTTCCAGAGATTTCTATGCGACTTCGCGTAATGACCAAGAAAGATATTCCGGGTGGGCTGCGGCTGAATACTGTCGCCGGCTGGAATCAGACCGAGGCCGACTGGACACGGTTTCTCTCCGGCAGTCCTGAGGGTTGTTTTGTGATGGAGGACGGTGAAAAAGTCGTGGGGACGGCCGCGACGCTTTCCTATGAGAACCGATTTGCTTGGATCAGCATGGTATTGGTGGATCCTGAGTACAGGAATCGCGGAATTGGCACGAAGCTCTTGCAGCGAACCGTTCAATACCTGGATGAGAGTGGAGTTCCGACGTTAAAGCTGGACGCTACGCCGTTGGGGAAACCGCTCTACGAGAAGATGGGATTCGTCAGCGAATACGAAATTGAACGATGGATCTCGAAGAGGGCCGCGGGCGCGGCGGGAACCATGAAAGAGGTAAGCCTACCCGTGGAACAGTCGCGTGAAATCTTGGCACTCGACCGAGATATTTTTGGAGCCGATCGAAGCGCGTTGCTGCACTCGCTCAACGAGCAGGCACCGGATTTCACGCTGGCCGCGCCGAACGGCGCACAACTGCAAGGTTATGCATTCGGCCGCCGCGGCCTGCTTGCGGACCACCTTGGGCCATGGATGGCAAGCGATCGTAAGACAGCAAGAACGTTGCTTGCAGAGTTCCTACGGCGATCGTTGCGTGAAACAGTAATTGTAGATGCCTTGAAGTCTAACCGTATGGCAGGCGAAATCTTGCACGAAAGTGGATTCTCCGTAGCGCGGCCACTCACGCGCATGTACCGCGGAGCGAATTCCTTCCCGGGCAAACCAAATTTGTTGTGCGCCATTGTGGGCCCAGAATTTGGATGAAATCTCTGCGCGACTCGGGTTAAGCTTCGCAGCCTGTGACAAATTCGCGCGCCTCAGCAGAAACTGGTGTTCCAGAGCAGCCCGTCCGTTCCGCAACTGGGACCTATTACGGCTGGTGGATCGTACTCGCAGCGTTCCTGAATCTGTTCTTCGTTGTCGGCATCCTTTTCTACGGCTTCCCGGTTTTTTATCCGTACTTCGTTGAGTCCCTCGGATTCACCCGAGCGCAGCTGACGCAAGGATTTTTGCTGGGTTTTCTCTTCGCTGGATTGCCGTTTGGCATTCTAGCGGGAGCGCTGATCGACCGGATCGGCGCGCGATTGGTCATTTTGGCGGGCGTAGGGCTGGTCTCGGCTTCTCTAATTCTGATGAGCATGATGAGCCGGTTCTGGCAATTCGAACTGTTGTGCATTGTCGAAGTGATTGGCTACGTGTTCGCGGGTCCGATCGCCAATCAGGTGCTAATCGCGCGATGGTTCGAACGGCGTCGCGGTCAGGCGATGGGATACGCATATCTCGGACTGGGCTTGGGCGGGGTGGTTGCGCCGATCCTGGTGAATTATCTGGCGCGAAACTTTGGCTGGCGGCACGCGCTGGAGTTGATCGGAGTAGCGATATTGCTCGTGCTGGCGCCCGCAGGGCTGTGGATCACCAAGTCGAAACCGGGCGATCGGGGCGTCTCGCCGGAGCAGTTCGGAGAAATATCGTCGCGTGAAGGCGAAGCGCATGGTCTGAACGCAAGTGTGTTGGGCGTGTCGCAAGCCGTTCGGACGGCGCCGTTTTGGCTGATCCTGCTGGGGTCCGCGCTGGCCATCGGAGCCATCGGCGCGGTTATCCAGAATTTCATTTTGTTTCTGAAAGATTTTGGATACTCGGCAACGGTCGCTTCGCGATATATGAGTGTCTTGCTGACTGCCAGCTTGGGCGGGCGCGTGATCGTCGGACACGTCGCCGACCACTTTCGCAAGTCGTACATCATGGCGATTTTTTATTTTCTGATCGGTGCGTCGGTGTTTCTGCTTGCGTACCCACAATCTACGATCGCCGTATGGGCGTTTGCGCTCGTTTTTGGATTTTCCATGGGTGCGGACTACATGCTGATCCCGTTGGTTGTGTCGGAAAACTTTGGCACGACCTCTCTGGGCAAAATTCTGGCGCTGATCATCATGGGCTATTCGGTTGGGCAGTGGGCCGGGCCGTGGCTGGTTGGCAAACTCTTCGACATCCGTCACAGCTATGACCTCGCCTGGAAACTAATTGCGGTTCTCGCCGTCATTGGAGCCGGTGCCGTTTACGCGATTCCTGCTTCCTCTCAACAGATACGATCGGTTAAGTAAGCAAAAATAAAACAGTTACAAACAAAAGCCTCAACTTCGCGTGCCAGTTTTCTTCGCAGCTACATACATTTCTCGTGACCGCGAAAAATCAAAATTGTTACTTCTTGCTTCGCGAAGATTTTTCCCCTATGCTACGCGGCACTCGGGGTGAACTATGAAGAATCGCAAGTTTGTGTCGGTTTTAATCGTTTTAATGATTTTAGGAAGTGCCAGTACTTTGCGGGCCGATGTGACCGGTTCGATTCTCGGCGTGGTTCATGACCGCTCGCAAGGTATCGTAGCCGGCGCCCAGATTGTTGCCACGAATATCGCGACCAATTTCACGCTGGAAACGGAGGCGGGCGCCGATGGTTCTTTCCGCATCCTCGCTCTACCTGCCGGAACTTACAAGCTCACGGTGACTGCCAAAGGTTTTCGTCCCTTCGTCGAAAACGATATCGTGGTGCAGGTCAACGACAAGCTGAACGTCGACGTCACTCTTGATGTCGGCTCCGTGTCGGATACGGTCGAGATCTCCGCTAACTCCGTGCAGGTGCAGACGGAAAATACGCAACTCGGCGACGTGATTGATTCCAAAAAAATGCTTGCGCTTCCGTTGAATGGTCGCAGCTACATCGATCTGCTTGGCTTGCAGGCCGGCGTTGCGCCCAGGTCAGCCCTGACGGTCGAAGGTAGCGAGACCCGGCCGATCTCGGGCAATTTGAATGCGGGTAACATTTCCGTGAATGGGCAGCGTGAGACGGCGAATGCGTTCCTGGTGAACGGGGGCGATGTCAGCGAAGGCCGCAACCTCGGCGCGGGCCTGGTTCCGAACCTCGATTCAGTCGAGGAGTTCCGCCTGATCACCAATAGTTTTGACGCTGAATATGGAAAATTCAGCGGCGCAGTAATGAACGCCATCACGAAAACAGGCACCAACAGTTTTCACGGCAATGTTTTTGAGTTCCTGCGCAACGACAAGTTCGATGCTAACGAGTTCTTCGCGAATAAATTTGGATTAGGCAAAACCGAGTTGCGACGTAACCAATTCGGATACACATTGGGCGGGCCGGTTTGGAAAAACCATCTCTTCTTCTTCTCGGATTATCAAGGCACGCGGGAGGTGCGAGGGGCGGGGACCGGAGCCGTTACGGTGCCGACGGCGGACCAACGACAGGGCAATTTCGATCCAGACGCCCTGACTGGAGCGGTCGACGGCGCCTACTGGGCCCAAGTGCTCTCACAGCGGTTAGGCTACCCCGTGACACAAAACGAGCCGTACAGCTTCGCCGCTTGCTCATCTACATCCGAATGCGTGTTTCCGGGTGGCGTGATCCCGCAATCGGCTTGGGCAGCACCGGCTGCGAACATCCTCCCGTTCATTCCGACACCAACCACCGCAGACCAGATAAACAATTATTCGAATAACAGCGGCAGAAACGTCGTCAACGACGACAAGTACGGGGCACGGATAGATTTCAACAACCAAAAAACGGGCAATTGGTCGTGGTACTACCATTTGGACAATACGAATGTTCGGAGCGATTTGGCTGGCTTCGCGAACGTGCCAGGCTTCCCTTCAGTAACGCCTTCGCGGGCACAAATGTTCGTGATGAGCAATACGAAAACGTTCGGCGCGACGGCGGTCAACGAAGCCCGCTTCAGCTTCTTCCGGACGGCGCTGCATAAAGACAATCCGGCGGGGAGTTTCGCGGATCTTTCGTCGCTCGGTTTCATAACTGGACCCGGCACCCTCGGCATTATTCCGCTTGCCGGATATAAGGAGTACGTACCGCAGGTCAGCCTTTCCAACATTGGCTTGAACATTGGCGTGCCCACGCTCAATACCTTCCAGCCGAATACGACCTATCTAATTAGTGACTCATTTTCGAAGAACGCAGGCAGACATACGTGGAAATTTGGTGGCGAATTCCGCTACTTGCAAGTGAACGAACGGAACTTCGCAAGCCCGAACGGGCAGTTCGTTTTTGACGGTACGGTGACAGGAAGCGACGTCGCGGATTTCCTTCTCGGAGCGACTTCGAACATTGGCAACAACGGTCCTTATACCCAGGCGGCTTTGCAGCTTCTCGACTCGCGAACCCGCTATGGTGGAGCCTTTGTGCAGGACTCCTGGAAGGCGAAATCGAATCTCACGCTGAACCTCGGCTTTCGCTGGGAAGTGAGCATGCCGTGGTACGACACGCAGGGTAAGATTCAAACGTTCGTGCCAGGCTTGCAGTCCACGGTCTTTCCGCTCTCCCCAACAGGATTGGTTTTTCCGGGCGACCCTGGTATCCCAAAGACACTCTCTCCCACGAAATACAACAACTTCGCTCCACGTTTGGGTCTCGCCTATTCACCCGGATTTAGCGACGGCGCACTGGGCAAAATCTTTGGCGGTCCGGGCAAGACCAGCATTCGAGCGGCCTACGGCATTTACTACACTTCGGTCGAAGACCTGAACCTGTTCTACGAGGTGGGGGATGCGCCGTTCGGATTGTATTGGACTTCACCCGTATCGGTGATGTTTGACGAACCGTTCCGGATTCGGGCGAGTGGTCAGTCACTAGGGCAACGATTTCCGTTCACCGCGCCAATTCCCGGCGACCCATCGAATCAGACATTCGATTTTTCAATCTACGAGCCGTTTAATTATTTTCCGGGCTACAACGTTCACAACAGGCTGCCCTACGGTCAACATTTCAATCTTTCAATCCAGCGCGAGCTAACTAAATCGACCGTCCTGACTTTGGCTTACGTTGGAACCGCCGGACACCACCTGATCACGCAAAACGAAGCCGACCCCGGTGACGCCGCTCTGTGTCTGCAGCTGGCCGCGACGCCAGGAGTAATCGATGTCACCGCGGGAGGAACTCCCGGTTGCGGACCTGGGAATGAGAACGACGTTTTCCAGCTTCCCACTGCTACCACGCCCTGTGACACGCCTACTCTGACGCCCCTGCCGGGATGCATATACAGCACTAGGCGCCAGCTCCTGAATCCGAACTTCTGCCCCGGAGGAGCGCAGGTTTGCTTTGGTTCCGGAAACACAAATACGCTGACCAGCGCGAATTCCATTTATCACGCCGGGCAAATCAGCGTGGAACGTAAGGCGAATGACTTCACTTTCTTGGCGGCTTACACCTTCTCTAAAGCGCTTGACGACTCTTCAGCGTTCGGCGATTTGGTCAACTTCGCAAATCCCAGGTTGAGCCGCGGGCTGTCGTCGAGCGACGTAACTCACAATTTCGTAGCCAGTTATGTTTGGGCGATTCCCTTCGACCGGCTTTTCAAGGGCGCGCCGAAACGCTTGACGCAAGGCTGGCAGATCCAGGGAATCACGCGATTCGCAACGGGTTTTCCGATCCAGATGAACGAATCCGACGACGATACATCGCTGACTGGCAGTTCACCCACAGACATGCCAGATCAAGTCGGACCCGTGGTCACTGTAAATCCGCGTAAGGTGAATTCCAATTGTCCCACCGACGACGGTACAGGATGCTACTTTCTGCCCAATGCATTTGCTCCCAACACCACTCTAGGAACATTTGGGACGGCAAACAGACGCTTCTTCCACGGCCCTGGATTCAATAACACCGACTTCGGCTTTCTGAAAAGAACGGTCATTAAAGAGCAAATCGCATTTGACTTGCGTGTCGAATTTTTTAACATCTTCAACCACGCTCAGTTCATCAATCCCAGCGGCAACATCAACGACACGGGCGGCTTCGGAATTGTGACGAACACTCGCGATCCGCGCATTGGCCAGATCAGCGCGAAGTTCTACTGGTAATTCAGACACTTCGCCGCGGTGTTTCACGGTTAGTCGAGTCTTCTGGGCCGTTCTCCTCTAGCATAGGGAGCATGGGAACGGCCCAGCACAAACTCGATGCTTCACAAGTTCAGGGAATGGTGTTGGTATTGGCGCTGAGCATTTTCTTCGCTCAAACTTCCTCTGCACAGACTGCGGAGCAGTATCGTCGGCAAGCCGTTGAAGCGTCACGCACGAAATCCTGGGACGATGCTATCGCGAGCTACCACCGTGCGCTCGACTTGGAGCCGAACGACGCCCTAACTCACTACAATCTTGCGCTTGCTTTGAAATATAAGGGCGACAACCGGCAAGCGGTGGACGAATTTGAGAATGCCCTTCGTCTAAAACCCCAATGGGCCGACGCGCACTTCGGCTTGGGAGCGACTTGGCTCGAGTTCAACGATCTGCCCGCCGCGCGCAAGGAACTGCAAACCGCAATTGAGCTCGATCCGAAGAATCCCAATGCGCACCGACTTCTGGGGCGGGTTGCCGCGCAGCAGAATGACTTCGCGTCCGCGCAAAGTGAGTTACGGCGCGCACTGGCGCTTAAGCCGACTGCGGAGATGCATTTTGAGCTCGGACTCGTGCAAGGCCAACTTGGCAACCTGCCTGGCGCCGCCGCCGAATTTCGCAGCGCGCTTGCGCTCAATCCAAGGCTCGCCTCGGCGCATCATTTGCTCGGCGTGACTCTTCGCCGCCAGGGCCAATCAGCCGGCGCCCTCGCGCAGTTCCGCCGCGCCGTTGAATTGCAACCCAACAATCCCGACGCCCTTTGTGATCTCGGAATGCAACTCAAAGCGGCCGGTAACACCGTCGGCGCCATCGCGGCATTTCAGAGGGCGATTTCGCTCAAGCCGGATCTTGAGAAGGCGCATTACAACCTGGGTGTCGCGTTGCGCTCGCAAGGCAAGTCGGAAGCCGGACAAAAGGAACTCGATCAACTCAACGCTTTACACGAATTCCGCGCCCGCCTGGCGCAGTCCAAGATGCTCATTCTTCAGGGCGTCGATGCATTGAAGCGCGACAAGCCCGATGACGCGCTGCCGCTGTTTCAGAAATCGATCGAGCAAAGTCCCGACCTGCCCACCGGGCACTACTATCTAGGCGTAACCTGGGAGCGCAAGAACGATCCCGCAAGCGCCGAAGCCGCGTACCGCAAGTCACTCGAACTAAAACCTGACTACGCGCAGGCTCATTCCAGCTTGGGGCTTCTCCTCTGGCGCCAAGGGAGCCAGGAAGCCGCCTTGCAAGAATTTCGCCAGGCCGTGTTGTCCGATCCGGATCTTCCCGAAGCTCACTACAATCTCGGTCTCGCGCTCGCCCAACTAGGTCGTCTCGACGAAGCTGCTCGCGAACTCAATGAAGCCGTCAGCCTCAATCCCAAGTACACCGACGCGCGCATTCAGCTGGGTCTCGTTCTAAGCCAAAAGAATGACACGGCCGCAGCGATCAACGTCTTCCGCGAATTGATTCGGCGCGAGCCGAATTTTGCCGAAGCTCATAACAATCTCGGCCTCGTCCATTTGCAATCGGGCGACGTCAATGACGCACAGACGGAATTTTTGCAGGCCGTACGCATCAAGCCGGACTACGCCGAGGCTCATTACAATCTCGGTTTGGCGCTTCAACAGCGAGGAAAGGAAGCAGAGGCACGGGCCGAGTTCGAGAAAGCGTATGAAATTTCGCCGGAACTTCGCAATGCGGCTCGTCCGCAATGACGCAGCTCCTGCAAAGATTTGTAATTTGTTGCAAACACGGAGGAACACATGCCGTCTGTGAACGATTCAAACCGCCGCGGCTTCATGAAGATGCTGGCGGCTTCACCCCTGTTGGCTCAGATCGCTGCGCAAGGGCTGTATGAAAAATCCGCGGCGGCCATCGGCCTCGATCCTCGCGGAAACGTCTACTCCCGCCTCGGCGTGAAGACCGTCATCAACTGCCGCGGCACGTGGACCTATCTGAGCGGCTCGCTGCAGTTTCCCGAAGTTCGCGCGGCGCAGGAGGAGGCGGGCAAGCATTTCGTGAATATGGTCGAGCTGCAGCAGGCTGTTGGCCGCCGCCTGGCGGAACTCACCGGCGCCGAATCCGGGCTTATTACTTCTGGAGCGGCAGGCGCCATGGCCGCCGCGACGGCAGCTTGTATTGCCGGCAACGATCCCAAGAAAATCTGGCAACTTCCGGATACCACCGGGCTCAAGCACGAAGCCATCATGGTGGGCGGACGAAGCCCCTTTGACAGTGCCATCCGGCTGGTTGGCGCGAAACTTGTCCTCGTCGAAAGACCCGACGACATCGCGAATGCGATCAATGCGAACACGGCGATGATTTACACGACCGATTTGGGAGACAAGCTCACGCGCGAGGCGTCTATCGCCAAAGACCGTGGCGTGCCTCTCTTGCTGGATGACGCCGCCGGCATTCCTCCCGTCGACAACATCAAGCTGTACGCGAAAATGAAGCTCGATCTCTACACCTTTTCGGGTGGAAAAGGTTTGCGCGGTCCGCAGTGCAGCGGTGTGCTCCTTGGCCGCAAGGACCTGATTGACGCAGCGTTGCGCAACTGCAGCCCGTTTGAGGGCGCCGTTTGCCGGCCAATGAAGGTTGGCAAGGAAGAGGTCATCGGCTGCCTCACCGCGATCGAAACTTGGCTCAAGGTCGATTCGAAAAAGCTTTACGAGGAGTGGCACGCTCGCGTCGACCGCATCGCCAAACTGGTGGAGACAGTCCCCGGCGTTAAGACTTTGATCTATATCCCTGACGATGGAAATCGTTATCCTACGCTGCGTGTGACGTGGGACGAGGCAGCCTTCGGGCTCACTGTCAGCGACTGCGTGAAAAAACTGCACGACGGCGATCCCGTGATCGAGGCACTCAGCATCGATAATCCCAGCATGGTTTCCGCGGTACAGGAAGGCGACGACAAACCCAAGCCCAATCCCAAGGAAGTGAAAGAGCAAAATCGCCTCGAGCTGGTATCGATGACCATTCAACCTGGCGAGGAAATGATCGTCGGCCAGCGGCTTCGCTCCATTCTCAGCGCTGCACGGAAAGGCAAAGCCGCATGACGCGCTGTTCGTACCTTCTCTGCGTTTTGTTCCTCTCGGCAAAGTGCGCGAATGTAGCGAACGCCCAATCGCGGCCGGTCGTAACTAGAGGTCCCGGGCCGGCCAGCTCTTTGGGCTCAGCTGGCTTCGACGGTGACGGCTACGTCTATGTCGCGGGACAAACCGCTCGCCGCGCGGACGGTTCACTGCCCGAGAAATTCTCGGAGCAGGTCCACCAATCCCTCGACAACGTAAAATCCGTCATGCAAGCCGCGGGATTGACCATGGACTATGTGGTTTACGTCCAAGTCTATCTGCAGGATGTTTCTCACTATACGGAATTGAACGAGGTATTCGCGGCTTATTTCCCAAAGGATCCGCCCGCGCGCGCCGTTCTTGGAGTTGCGCGCAACCCGCAGTCTCCCGTGCAGATCAACGCGGTTGCGGTGCGCGATTTGACGGGTAGGCGTCCGATTTCGCCGAAAGGGCTGCCATCCAACCAGGCGTTTTCGGCGGGACTCTTGACCCACGACCGATTGTTCATCTCCACGATGCCCGGTCTCGACCCGACAAACGGCAATGTTCCTTCTAAGCCGGGCGATCAGGTGGATACAGCTCTCGATCGGCTCACGTTGGTTTTGCAAGCGGCTGGTCTCACCGCGGCGAACATGGTCTTTGTCAATCCGTATCTCACGTCGGATATATCGATGCGCATCATGAACGAACACTATGCACGGCGATTTGAGTTCGGCAATACGCCCGCTCGTGCCACCATCGAAGTGTCGGCGTTACCCGAAGGCGCACACATCGCTTACACGGGTGTCGCTGTTCGCGATCTAACTCACCGCCGCGCGATTCGCCCCAAAAACATGCCCCCGAGTCCAACTGCAAGCCCTTGCGTATTTGCCGGCGACACGCTGTACTGCTCCGCAAAAAGCGGATTCATTCCCGGACCCAACGGCGGAATCTACATGGCGGAAACGGCCAACCAGACGCGCCAGACTATGCGCAATCTTCTGGACAATCTTGAGGAAGCGGAGATGAATTTCGATCAGGTCGTCTGCACCACCATCTATCTGGATGATCTCGGCGAGTCTGCTGCTTTTCACGACATCTATAAGAAATACTTCAAGGGTTCACTGCCCGCCGAAACAACCCTGCAACAGCTTCCGCCGGGCGATCGAAAGGCCGATGCCGAAGGGCAGTACCCTACGTTGGAGCAGATGTCGCTGATCGCCGTACGCGCTACTTCGACCGCCCATTGAGCCCGGTCACTCCACGGAAGTACGTGCCTCCAATCAGCAGTTGAATTCCGACTCCCCGACTTGACCATTCTTTCTCACTGAATCAAGGGATATCATTCGGGACACTCGTCTGGCGCACCAGGTTGTACCTCGTGCCCGACTGCGGAGTGCCATGAAGAAAAACAATGAAATGAACCGTCGCGAATTCCTTCATAAGAGTGCAGCGGTGGCGGCAGGGAGCGCGGCACTGGCGGACACCGCGTTGTCGTACAGCCGCATTGCTGGCGCGAATGATCGCATCTCGATTGGACACATCGGCATCGGCACGCGCGGGAAAGAGCTCGATGGGATGACGGCTGAGCTCAAAAACTTGAAAAACGTGGAGATGACCGCGGTTTGCGATTTGTGGACGGGAAACCTGGAGCGCGCAGTTGCCACCAACCAGAAATACTACGGGCGAGCACCCCGCGCCGTCCGGCATATCGAGGAACTTCTGCAGCTAAAAGACCTGGACGCGGTGATTATCTCGACGCCAGAACATTCTCACTCACTCCTGCTGAAGATGGTGGCGGAGGCAGGCAAAGATGCCTACTGCGAAAAGCCGATGGGCAATGTCCTGGCGGAAGTGAAGGCCGCGCGGGACACGGTGCTGGCAAAGAATTTGATTGTTCAAATCGGGACGCAGCACCGCAGTGAACCCTACCAGGTGGCGGTGCACGACCTCATCCGCACCGGTGCGCTGGGCGAAGTGACAAAGTACGAGATCGCTTGGAATTATCACGGGCCACGATGGCGCGGGCGCCACGAAGTCAACGAAATTCGCGAGCAGGACACCGACTGGCGCGCATGGCTAATGAACAAGCCTTACCGGCCCTTTGATCCGCAGCTTTATTTTGAATACCGGCTCTACCGGGATTTTTCCAGCGGGATTGCAGATCAGTGGATGAGCCACGGAATCGACTTGGTGCATTACTTTATGGATGAAACGTTCCCAGAATCGGTGGTGGCCAACGGAGGTATTTTTGCGTGGCATGACGGCCGGGAAAACCCGGATACGTTTCAAGCGCTATTGACGTACCGCAAGGGATTTCTGGTGAGCTACTCGACGAGCTTTGGCAACGACGCCACGGGATATAGCCGCATCATGGGTAAGAAGGCTACCCTCTACAACACCGGAGGAGAGGGCAGTCCGCGCTGGCGAATCGTTGAAGAAGTCGGCAATCACGAAAGCGACCGTCACGTAGAGGAAAAGCGCAAGGCCAGGGACATTTTGCTGCCCGCAGACACAACGCTGCCGCCGACCGAGATCCCCGACGAAGATCTATCACACATCACAAACTGGTTCGACTGTTTGCGGTCAAGGAAGCAGCCGAACGCCACAGTACAGCACGGCTTCGCGCACTCAGTGGCCTGTATGATGGCGGCAAGGTCCTATTGGAGCGGCAAGAAAATCTACTTCGACCGCGCTACGGAGACGATCGTCGATGAAGCGTCAAAGGGTGACCCGCACACCGGTTCGGCACCGCCAGGAACGGCTTGACTCGTAGAGAAGAAACCGTAAGTATTGGAAAGCAATCGTAAGCAACCGCAATCTAGGAGTGAGGGCTGCGTTTACGAAACGAAGCATCACGAGGGGTCTAGTCGACAAGGTATGAGCCTTTCTCCAGGCAAGCGAGCACGACTCGAGCGAGTGTCCAATCCTGCGGGCGTCATCGCGGCGCTTGCGATTGATCAGCGCAGCGCCTTGCGAAATCTGCTGGCAAAGGCGAAGCGGACGACACCGGAGGAGATCCCGTCAAGCATGCTCGAGGAATTCAAAGAGGCGGTCAGCCGTATCTTGACCCCGCATGCGAGTGCGATCCTTCTTGATCCCGAATATGGCCTACCTGCGGCGAGGCAAAGGGCGAAGACCTCCGGGCTTTTGCTGGCGTATGAACAGACGGGCTATGACTCAGCTGTTCCCGGCCGGCTTCCACGATTGCTGGATGAATGGTCGGTGAGGCGACTGAAGGACGCTGGAGCGGACAGCGTCAAAGTCCTGCTGTACTACTCGCCATTTAGCTCGGCCAAGGTTAACGACAGGAAACACGCATGGGTAGAACGCATTGGCGCGGAATGCGCCGGTCTCGATGTACCGTATTTTTTGGAACTGGTGGTCTATCACGACGAGATGGATGAAAAGAGCCTGGAGTTTGCGCGCATCAAGCCGGAGACGGTTGTCGGCAGTCTGGCGGAATTTTCCAAGCCACAGTATGGCGTGGATGTTTTCAAAATCGGCTTGGCCGTCAACATGGCGTTTGTTGGCGACACCGGCGGAAACTTTGCCTACACCAGGGAAGAAGCGAAAAAGCATTTAAGACATGCCGGAGAGGCAGCCCTGAAGCCGTTCATTTACCTGTCGGAAGGAGTAAGCAACAAGACATTCGACGAAGGATTGGGGCTCGCGGCCGAGGCGGGAGTTCGATTCTCGGGCGTACTCTGCGGCCGCGCGACGTGGAAGGGCGGAGTTGAGATCTACGCGACGCAAGGCCTGTCGGCTCTTGAACAATGGCTGAAGGGAGAAGGCATAGAAAACATTCGCCGCGTGAATGAGCGACTCGGCGCAGCCTATCCGTGGACATCGCTGCATGAGAATCAGACCACGACGGGGTCCGCGCGTTAGCGCTGTGGACCATCCATGTTTCTGTGCGTCAGCGCAAACCCCGCCATTGATAAGAGGATTCGCGTCGCCAAATTTCGGGCTGGCGCCGTGAACCGGGCGAAGGAGGTGATTCCCGAGCCGGGAGGAAAGGCAGCACACGTAGCTCTGGCGCTGCGAGCGTTCGGTGCGAGGCCGCGGTGGATTGGGTTTGCGGGTGGGGCGACTGGTGATTATCTGGTCCGCGGATTAGAAAGCTTGGAAATTTCCGCGCTGGCCGTTCCCGTTCCCCCTCCGACGCGCGAGAACCTAGCGATTGTGGACGACACGGGAACCGTTACCGAGCTCTTGGAGCCCGGCGGGCCCATTTCTCCTAAAGAGGTTGGCTTGTTCCGCAAGGCCTGCGAGAAAGAATTTGCGCGAGGAAGAAGTGGGTTGACCGTGATCTTGTCGGGAAGTTTGCCTCCCGGAGCGCCGACAGGTTTGTACGCCGACTTGGTCGTTGCGGCGCGCGACCGAGGCTGCCGGGTGATTCTTGATACCAGCGGCGAAGCGTTGCGATTAGGTGTAAAAGCGGGACCTGACCTGGTGAAGCCAAATCGGGAGGAAGCAGAGGCGCTCACTGGGATCGCTATCAAAAACCACTCGTCAGCTTCGGCGGCGGTGCAACGGATTCTTTCGATGGGAGCACGGAGCGTGGCGCTCAGTCTCGGCATCGAGGGAGTGCTGTGGCGACCAGCAGAAGACGGGACGAGGCTGCACGCCAACGCGCCCGCAGTCAAAGGAAAGTCGGCGGTAGGCAGCGGCGACGCGATGGTTGCCGGCTTCGCCTACGCTGAAGAGAAAGGATTGCCGCCTCCGGACACCCTAAGACTGGCGGTCGCTTGCGGGGCGGCCAATTGCCTTGCAGATTCGCCGGGGAGAATCCGCCGCTCGGACGTAAGGAAAATGGAGCGTAAGGTCCGTGTCGATGTGGTGTCGCAATGAGGTTTCATGCCGAAATTTGACGTCAGCGTGGTGGGCGAGCTCAATCTGGATCTGATACTTTCGGGTTTGCCGGCAGAACTCGAGGTGGAACGCGAGCACCTGGCGAGCGATCTCACGATTACGCTGGGCAGTTCATCCGCGATCTTCACGCACAATCTGGCCCTGCTGGGCAATCGTGTGGGATTCAGTTCAGCAATCGGCAGCGATGCGCTCGGAGAAATGGCTTTGCAGTTTTTGCGCGACAGCGGAGCGGACGTTTCGGGTGTGCGCAAATTTGGCGGCAAGCTCACAGGCCTGACAACTATTCTTCCGACCGGAAGCCACAGGTACATCCTCACCTATCCGGGCACAATGTTTGATATGCAGTTTCTGGACCTGGATCTCGCCTACATTTTGGACGCGAGTCACCTTCATCTTTCGTCGTATTACCTGCATCGCGCCTTGCGCCCGCAGATTCCCGAGTTGTTTGGCGCGGCGAAGCAGGCCGGGCTGACGACTTCGCTGGACACCAACGATGACCCAACGGATATGTGGGCCGACGATCTTCAGCAGGTGCTGCGTTTCGTGGACGTACTGCTTCCCAATGAGAGAGAAGCGTCGAAGATCGCGCATACGGATGATCCCGAAAAGGCGATCGAGATTCTGGCTCAACAGGTTCCTTTGCTTGTCGTGAAGCGCGGAAAGGCTGGCGCTGTTGCACGACGGGGCAACGAGCGCTTCCGCGCGCCAGCGCTTTCGGTGGATGCAGTCGACTCGGTGGGTGCGGGCGATAGCTTTGACGCCGGTTTCATCCATCGACTTATTCGCGGCTTCAGAATCGAGGAGTGTCTCAAGTTTGCGAGCTTGGCCGGAGCGTTGTCCACGACACGCTCAGGAGGGATCGCAGCCTTTCGCGACGCAGAGCATCGCGAGGGATTTCTGCGCGGGCACGCCGCGGCAGCCCGTGACTGAGAGATGACATGAAGGCTTGGGATTGTGCATCGAAGGTCTTTGCCAACGCAGGCAACGAATTGGCCTGCAAAGGCCGGACCGGAACGAAGCGAGTTGTTTTCCAGGCAGCTATTCTTTCAGCGGTTATGCAATACGCGCTTGGGACGGCGCAAGCGCAGGAATGGCGTTACTACGGCGGAGACGCAGGAGGCACCCGCTTCTCTCCCCTGACGCAAATCAATCCCGAGAATGTTCGCGGGCTGGAGCGGGTGTGGACTTACCACACAGGTGAAGTAGATCGCAGCGGGAACTCGACCGACCGGCACACGATCGCACCGTTCGAATCGACACCTCTCATCGTAGACGGAGTCCTTTATTTCTCCACGCCTTCAAACCGGGTGATCGCTCTCGATGCAGAAACGGGAGCGGAAATCTGGACCTACGATCCGCAGGCGGGAAGCGGAAAATCGCGACGCTACTACCAACACCGAGGCGTCAGCTATTGGCAGAGCAAAACGGGGCGAGAGGGCCGCATTGTTTTTGGAACGTTCGATGGGCGACTGATCTCGCTCGATGCCAAGTCGGGTACGCCGAGCAAGGAATTTGGCAAGGGTGGAACCGTCGATTTGCGCGCTGGATGGGACGGCGATCAGCCAGATGCGTTGTATTCGGTAACATCGGCGCCCGCGATTTACAAAGACCTGGTGATTACGGGGGCGATGGTGCCTGAGTTCCCTTCGCGAGGCCCGAGCGGGAGCGTGCGCGCGTTTGATGTGCGCACAGGAAAGCTGGTGTGGACATTCCACACTATTCCGCGACCCGGTGAGCAAGGGCATGAGTCCTGGAGCGGCGAGGCGTGGAAGGATCGCACCGGAGCCAATGTGTGGTCCACGATCAGTGTCGACGAGGAACGCGGCCTGCTATTTCTGCCTATCGGTTCAGCCTCATACGATTTTTATGGAGCGGACCGCAAGGGCGCGAACTTGTTCAGCAATTGTCTGGTTGCGTTGGATGCGGCGACAGGAAGGCTGCGGTGGTACTTCCAGATGGTGCATCACGATATCTGGGACTACGACATGCCGGCACAGCCCGTATTGATCGAAGTCAAGCGAGACGGAAATACGATTCCCGCAGTAGCGCAAGTGACCAAGATGGGATTCGTTTTTGTGTTCGAACGCACGACCGGAAAGCCGTTGTTCCCCATTGAGGAGCGTCCCGTGCCGAACAGCGAAGTGCCCGGCGAATTGGCGTCGCCCACGCAGCCCTTCCCTGCGCGGCCTCCGGCCTTGGTGCGACAGAAATTCACGGAAGACGATATCGAACTTTCTTCGGCAGAAAACAAGGAGTGCACCGAACTCTTCAGGTCGCTCAAAGGCGGAACCATTTTCACGCCCTATGGACTGAGTCAGACGCTCGTTGTGCCGGGGACGCTGGGCGGAGGAAATTGGTCTGGTGCATCGTACGACGCCGGAAGCGGATACCTCTTCATAAACGCGAACGAAATTGGCGCAATCGGCGCCTTGGAGCCGCAGCCGGAGGGTTCGCCGGAGAAATACCGGCGCAACAATCCGCGCGGGGAGTATGCGCGGTTTTGGGACCAGCTAGAGCGGCCATGCCAGAGGCCACCATGGGGCACGCTGAGCGCCGTCGATGTGAACAGCGGGAGTATCGTGTGGAAGGTTCCGCTTGGCGGTGCGGCAAGCAGCGCAGGAAAAACAGGTCTCCCGAATCTGGGCGGGTCGATCGTGGCTAACGGCGTCGTGTTCATCGGTGCGGCGACGGATTCGAAGCTCCGGGCCTTCGACGCAAAGACCGGCCAGGAGTTGTGGTCAGCAGAGCTTGAAGCAAACGCGCATGCAACGCCTGCGACCTATCTTGGCAGGAAGAGTGGAAAGGCCTTTGTCGTGATCGCAGCGGGTGGCGGCGGATATTTTCACGGGAAAACATCGGACACGCTGGTGGCTTATGCGCTGCAGGAGAAGTAGACAAATTTCGTGATGCGGGCCTTGCTTTGCGGGAGGGTGAATTGTTCGTCTATCTGCGTCGCAACTTTAAAGTAGTGATTGTTGTCGTCTGTTTAGTTGGGGCGCTTGCGCCGGGCCAGAGGACATTCGCCCAAAAGAATGTGCTGGTGGTGCGGCCGAAGGAGATCGACGATGTGCTGGTGAATCCCGGAATGGGAATTACGACATTTCAGAGATTTAACGGCCAAGAGCCAAATCCGCCGCTGAAGTGGTCCGAAATTGGTCCTGAGAAGAAGTTGCCGCCAGCGCCGGCGAAGCCAGATTTTCCTGATACGTCGGTTTCCTACTGCCGTTGGTACTGGAATGTTCTTGAGCCGGAGCGCGCTAAATACAACTGGGAAATCCTGGATTCAGCGATCTCGGAAGCGAGGGCTCACGGGCAGAAGCTCGCGATCCGACTAATGCCCTATTCAAATCAGGATTCCTTACCTGGGTGGTACAAAAATTCCGGCGCGAAGAGAGCGAACAAAGATTCGGACAAGGACGGAAAAATCTGGCAGCCAGACTTCTCTGATCCTCTTTATCTGAAATATTGGGGCGAACTGGTAGCCGAAGCGGGTAAACGGTACGACGGGAACCCGTATCTGGACACAGTCGACATTTCATCGGTCGGCTACTGGGGCGAGGGCTGGAGTCCGTACATGCCGGAGTTTTCTTATCAGAAGGCGCTGATCGATATTTGGCTGAAGGCCTTCAGTCACACGAAATTGCTGATGAACTTTGACGAGCCGGAGGCGCTGGCCTACGGCACGCAACAAGGCGCGGGCTGGAGACTCGACTGTTGGGGGGATATGCGAACGAGTTCGAACGACGCGTATTTCCCGGCGGAAATGCTGGAGATCTATCCGCAGCAGATTGTGCGGACAGGGATTCAGGACGTATGGCAACGGAGCCCTGTCTCTCTGGAAACCTGCTATACGGTTCCCGGGTGGAAAGAACGGGGCTACGACGTGGACTACATCATTAAACAGGGACTGCGATGGCACGTCAGCACGGCCAACATCAAGTCCGCTCCCATTCCGGCGGAATGGAAAGCCAAGTTCGACGATTTCCAGAGGAAGATGGGTTACCGCTTTATCTTGCGCCGACTGGAATATTCGAAGATCGTGCAGGCCGGAATCATGATGCCCGTTCACATGTGGTGGCTTAATGCGGGAGTCGCGCCGGTCTATGCAGAATACGATCTGGTGCTTCAACTGGTTTCCGGAGACCGGGCCACGCAAATCAAGATCCCAGTGGATGTCCGGAAATGGTTGCCTGGCGATGCGGTGTTTGACGGAACGGTTTATGTTCCCGCCGAGCTTTCGGATGGCGAATATCGCGTGCGCATCGCCATGCTCGACCCGCGAACAGGCATACCGGCGATCCGCTTTGCGAACGAAAGCCGCGAGGACGACGGCTGGTATGCAATGGGTTCGCTTACGGTGCGGAACAAATGAACAGCCAGGAACTGCGTTTGAGACTGCTGGTTCTGGTGACGCTGAGCGGATGGCTAGCTGGCATGGTCATTGCGCAAGAGGCTCCGCCCAAAGAGGCATTTCAAGTTTTGCAACCTCAGGCTGCCGGCCCTCGGATGACTCCTTTCTTGCGCTACCAGCTTGATCTAGCCTGGCGGCAGGATGACGCGCGGCGAAGGGAGTGGGAGGCGATTCGGAGCGAAGACGATTTGAGCAGGCTCCAACAGGAAGCACGGCAAAAGTTACTTAAGATGATCGGCGGCTTGCCCGAAGAAAAGACGGACCTGCATCCGCAGATCACCGGCAAAATCCAGATGAACGGGTACTTGATTGAAAAGCTGATCTTCCAGAGCATGCCCGGGCTGTATGTAACCGCGCTTGTCTACTCACCCGACGACCACTTGCAAAAGCATCCTGCAGTGCTAGTTCCTGCCGGACATGCCACCAACGGCAAAACTCACTATCAAGGTTTGAGCCAGCGTCTGGTCAGCCGCGGCTACGTGGTGATTGCCTGGGATCCGATTGGGCAAGGTGAACGCAGTCAGTTTTGGGACACCAAAGGGGGCAAGAGCCGCTACAACCTGATTTGCGCGGAGCACGCCATTCTGGGAAACCTGGCTTACCTGGCTGGGGCAAATCTGGCGCGTTGGGAAATTTGGGATGGAATCAGAGCCGTGGACTATCTGCTGACACGGCCTGATGTCGATGGTGAGCGCATCAGTATCACAGGCACCAGCGGCGGCGGAACGCAAACGGCTCTAATCGCCGCGCTCGACCCACGAATCAAGATCGCCGTTCCGTCGTGCTATATCACTTCATTGCCGATGCGGATGGCGAATCGGATCTACGCGGACCCGGACAGTGACCCCGAGCAGGACCTCTACGAAATGGTTTCGCGCGGTGTGGATCATCCGGGATTGCTGCTGCTCATGTACCCACGACCTGTGATGGTGGCTTCTGCGATCTTGGATTTCTTTCCGATCGAAGGTGCGCGCAAGTCATTTCGCGAAGTGCAAGTCTTGTATGAAAAATTCGGGTACGGCGACAAGATTGCGATGGTCGAGGGTTATCACAAGCACGAGTATTCCGCAGAGAATCAGGAAGCAGCTCTCGCCTTCCTCGACAGGTTCAACCAGATGCCAATCAGGACGAGTCTGATCGAGCCTGCAGCACTATCTGACCACGATTTGCTTTGCACGAAATCCGGGCAAGTGATCGTTGAAGAGAAGAACGCTCGGTCGTTGTTGGATGTGATCCGCGAATACTACGAACGTCACAGATCGAGTCCTCATCGCACGTTGGTACAGGAGTATCGAGGTGGCGGAGACGCCAGCATTGTGGGATGGGACGTGGCGGAGTTCAGCGGCGCGCCCGCGCGTGACCAGCAGATTTTGTGGGAGTCGCGAGGTACGACCAGGATGGGCGGCATTCGGCTGGACAAATATCTTTTGCACTACCGTAAAGTACTCGAGATGCCGCTGATCTTCATCCACGCAGATTCCCATGAGCGGCGAAACGTGTTGCTGTGGTTTGGGGAAAACGGCAAAGCGGGACCAGCGAATTGGGAGGAGCTGCAGCGGCTCTTACGGGCAGGATTCGATATCGTGACGTTCGACGTCCGCGGGCAGGGCGAAACGCGGATGCCGTTTACAGCTGTTTCGCCAGACGATCCTGCGCTGGGGAAGCTCGGATTTGATCAGGCGTACGGCAACTCAATTTCCGGCGTATTAGCGAATCATGTCTACAATTCGCTGCTGACCGGGCGACCCTACTTTTTCGACATGATAGAGGATGCAGAAATCGCCAGCCGATTCGCCCGGGCAGAATTGCGGCGCAATGTGGCGGCTGTGTCGTCGGCCGGCGCGGGCTACAGCTTGGCGAGCGCGATTTCTCAGGTTCTACCGGATGTCAAACTGACAAATCAGCAGAATGAAAAGATTTTGCGCTGGTCGGAGATAGTCGAAGCAAAGCAGGAAGTGTGGCCGATAGAGCTGCTGCTTCCGGGCGGAGCTTATTTGCAATAAGCGCTGAAATGCCTCAATCAATGAAGCGAACAATTCCGAAGCGACTTGGTACGTGGAAGGTTGTGCCCTCCGGGATGGTACTCCAGGCGAGAAATTTTCGCTGCGCTTCCTGACCTTGTCCAGCAGCACGGAAAAAGTTGCCGCGCCATTCGGTTCCCGGTTTGATTTCTGACGCGCCCATCGGTCGAAGAGGAATCCGCATCTCAACGATCCACAGGTGTTTCTTCGCATCAACGCGGACGGCGTGCTCAAAGCCCGAGTTCCAGGAAGCATCGTGATTCGGTTGCGCGCCGCGAGTGATCTCCAGGTCAATCCATTGGTCGTTCGGTGCCACTTCGAATTCATAGTAGTGCACTAACCGCTCGGGTTGCGGATTCAGAAAGACTTCGGCGACGTCTCGATTCCACAGTTCCCAGCGTTCTTTTGCGATATCCTCGCCTTCAAAGAAATTGAGCCTGTCGTATTTGCAGAGAAACATGAAATAAATCGACGTGGCGGTCCAAACCGAGGCCACACGCGTGGCCTGCTCGGGGTATCGTAGCGTTCCGGACATACTGCGGTTGAATTCGATCCATCGGGCGCGCTTCCACACTTCTTTGTTCAGATTCGCCTCCGGCACAAAGTCGGCGGCAGCGCGTCTCGATTCGATGTGAATATCAGTGGAGTAACTGCTATCGGCTTGCTGCGCTGGAGCTGACGGCAAACTCGCGAAAACCAGAAAGAGTAGCCAAAGCGGCCGCCTCATGATCCTCCTTTGGGCCATCGGTTCACCGCGACGAGCCTTTATGCCACTTTGACAATCGAAAGTAAACGATATAGAAAGAAGCAAAACGCAAAGTCTAAGGTCGGCGAGGAGCTGCCGCGGAGGTCACGACATGAGTGGAATGAATCGACGGCGATGGCTTGAGACGGTAGCTGCGGCAACCGCAGCTAGCGCACTCCCAGTGCCCGGGCGGGCGCAAGTGAAGTCTCCGGAAGGCTCAGGCAAAATGCGGCTGGAACTTAGCGAATTCCAGCCCAAGAGCATGCTGCACGTTCCCGAAACCAAAGTGCCGCGTTCACGCTATCCGGTGATTGATGTTCACGCGCACCTCTCTTTCCGAGCAAAATCCCACAACGGGGTTGGATTGGGCGAGGAGCTGGAGTTTCTGGCAAATCCCGAGACGATTTTGCCGGTCATGGATCGCAAGAACATCCGAATGATGGTCAACCTCACGGGCAGTTCGGGAAAAGGACTCGACCAGGCCATTGAGAAATTCCAAAAGCCGCATCCGCAACGTTTCATAACCTTCACCGAGCCTCTGTGGGATCACAGCAATCGTCCCGACTATGGCAAGGTACAAGCGGACGCCATTGAGAGCGCCAGCAAAGCGGGAGCACGAGGCCTCAAGGTGCTCAAGACGCTTGGTCTGTACTTGCGTGAGAACGTTACGCAAGGTCCGCTGGTAAAAATCGACGACCGGCGATTCGATTCCCTGTGGGATGCGTGCGGCTCGCTCGGCATGCCCGTCGCCATTCACGTTTCCGATCCCGAAGCCTTCTTCTTGCCGACCGATCGATTCAATGAGCGATTTGAAGAGCTAAATAATCATCCCGACTGGTCGTTCCACGGGAAGGACTTTCCAGCGAATGCTGAGCTTTTGCAAGCACGCAATCGTGTCCTGGCGCGCCATCCAAAAACTCAGTTCATCCTTCTGCATGTTGGAAACGATGCGGAGAATCTTCCCTACGTAAGCGAGTGCCTCGACCGGTATCCGAATAGTTCCGTTGAGCTGGGTGCCAGAATCGGCGAACTGGGCCGTCAACCGCGGATGTCACAAAAGTTTTTCGACCGTTACCAGGATCGAATTCTTTTTGGCACGGACGCCGTACCAAACGGAACTGATACGCCGCAGCAGATTTTCGGCGGCCAACTCTATGAAATCTACTTCCGGTTCCTCGAAACTGAGGACGAGTATTTCGACTACGCGCCTGCGCCCATTCCTCCGCAGGGCCGGTGGCGAATCTACGGACTCGGGTTGACTGATCAGATCCTCAAGAAGGTGTACCACCAAAACGCTGCGCGGCTCCTTAACTTAAACATGGCGCTTTAGTTGAAGCCGCAAACGGAGCTTGGCCCGCGCGGAATCGTTGACAAAGGCGAAGGTTTCTGCCAAAAAGAACGTGGCGTAACGCAACGAAAGTAAACGGAAGTAAAACAAAGTTATGGTTTTCTCCCTTCTTTATACGATCTTGGTAGCCTGGGCCCTGGGCGGCCCCTCCGACCGACCGGGGAATTTCCAAGTGGTTGGTCCGGGTGGTGGTGGCGCGATGTTCCACCCGACGGTCAGCCCCCACGATCTCAATACGGTTCTCGTCAGCTGCGACATGACTGGCGCTTATATCAGCCACGATGGTGGCAAATCCTGGCGGATGTTCAACTTGCGCGGAGTGGTTGAGTTCTTTGTGTTTGATCCGAAAAATAAGAACGTAATCTACGCGCAGGCCACAGGATTGTGGCGCAGTTCGGATAACGGTGACAGCTGGAACCTCGTCTACCCCAAGCCATCGAGCGTAAAAGGCGTAAGGATGAACTCCGATCATTCCGATGAGGAGATCATTGCCGAACCCGACCCGCTTGCGGGAGTCTCCGCCATGGCGATCGATCCGGCGGATTCTCGGACGCTTTATGCCGCCGCGGGAGACCGGAGGAAAGGCGTTTTCGGTCTTTTTGTTTCTCACGACGCGGGCGATTCCTGGAGTAAGGCTAGTGATCTGCCGGATTTTGCTACGAAAGTTTGGGTCAACCCACAATCGCCTGAAAACGAACGAGAACTCCTTTTGGCGGGCCCGAGCCTCCTTGCAGAGAAGCGGGGTTCCCAACCAATACAGGCTCTTCCCACTCCTCCGGGCAAGAAGATGGCGGACATATCCGTTGGCTTTTCTGCGCAGGGGAAGGCCATTTTTTATGCGGTTGGTGATGAGACTGCTTTCACTTCCGATGACCGGGGAAAGAACTGGCGAAGCGTTACTTTAGGAGCAGGGCCCGTAAAAACTCGCGCCATCGCCACTAGCTTGAGAAATCCGGAAACGGCATACGTGTCTTACCGTGGATTGCAAGAAGGCGGCGTGAACTACATGGGCGTGGCCAAAACGACGGATGGTGGCAAGACCTGGAAGCCAGCGTGGAAAGAAGACAGCAATGTGGCAGGCAAGCCCGGCGCAAACGTCCGCGACGCCTGGATTACCGAAAGGTTTGGATCGGATTGGGGTGAAAACCCATTAGCGCTGACCGTTGCTGACCAGGATCCGAACGTGAGCTACGGCACCGACTTGGGTCGAACCATGCGCACCACCGATGGAGGCGCGACATGGGTCGCGGTGTACTCAAAGAAGGTCGATGAAAATGGCTGGACCAGCACTGGCCTGGACGTGACGAATGCTTATGGGTATCACTTCGATCCTTTCGACCGCAAGAGACAGTTCATGACGATGACCGATATCGGGCTATTCCGCAGTGAGGATGCCGGCAGGTCGTGGATCAGTTCCACCAGCGGCGTGCCAAAGGAATGGGTGAACACAACGTATTGGATCGAGTTTGATCCCGAGGTGAAGGGCCGAGTCTGGAGCGTAAACAGCGGGACGCACGACCTTCCTCGTCCGAAGATGTGGAGACGGACCGGGATTTCGAAATATCGCGGCGGCGTCTGCACGAGCGTGGATGGCGGAAAGACATGGACAAAATCCAGTAGTGGAATGGAGCAGACTGCGGCAACCCACATTCTGCTCGATCCGAGTAGCCCGGTGGATGCGCGCATTCTGTATGTCACCGGTTTTGGCCGTGGCGTTTACAAGAGCATGGACGGCGGAAAAACCTGGAAACTAATGAATACGGGAATCACTCAAAAAGAGCCGTTCGCCTGGAGAATTGTTCGCGACACGAAGGGCACGCTTTACCTGCTGGTTGCCAGACGATCTGAAGACGGCAGCATCGGCACGGAGGGTGATGGCGCGCTTTATCGCTCAACTGACGGAGCCCAACATTGGGTTCCGGTGCCGATGCCGCAAGGTAGCAACGCTCCCAATGGGCTGGCGATTGATCCTGATAACGCGAACCGCCTCTACCTAGCCGCATGGGCACGCGCCACGGGCCAGCACGGTGACGGCGGAGGTGTCTTTCTTTCGCAAGATGCGGGCAAAAGCTGGCGGCAGATTCTCGACCGCGATCGTCATGTATACGATGTGACGATTGATCCGCGTGACCCTAAGATCTTGTACGCTGCCGGATTTGAATCTTCCGCATGGCGCTCGTCCGACCGTGGCGAACACTGGACACGCATTCCCGGCTTTAATTTCAAATGGGGCTATCGCGTAATTCCGGATCCGGAGGACCGGCGTAAAGTGTTTATCACCACTTTCGGAGGCGGCGTATGGCATGGATCGATTACTGACGATGACCGTCCGCTGGATATCGGCACCCGCGAAATGTCGCCGGGAAACTAACAGCAGTAATTCGAAGGCAAGCCGCGCAAAAGGATTTCATGGACGCTAGTTCCTTACTGACACAAACCGAGTGGCAACAAACGTTGGCGGCGCGCCAACGAAAAGCGGCGCAGCTTTTCGGCGAGACGGAAGCGGAGCAAAGACGGCTCGGCTATTTTCATACCCTACGAGAGATCTGTCAGCAGCCTTGGACCTGGTTGCGCACGTGCGAACGGATGATCGCTTCGCGCAAGCCGCTCCTAGAGCATGTCAACGGCGTGGTGAACCTAGTCTTTACCGGCTCTGGCAGTTCGGAGTACGCGGGCGACTGCGTGCGGTTTCCCGTCCGCAACGAATTGGGAATTTCCGTAGAAGTCGTCAGCGGGGGAACCCTAGTGATGCAGGGCACCAAGGCCTTGCCAGCGAAAAGGCCAGGACTGCTAGTTTCGTTAGCAAGATCGGGAAACAGCCCCGAGAGTGCGGGAGCTGTCAAGATTTTGATGGATTCTGCCCCAGCTTTTCGGCATCTGGTCGTGACTTGCAACGAGGCCGGTAGCCTGGCGAAAACATGGAAGGACCACAAAAGCGCACTCGTCGTTGCCCTCCCTCCGGAGACCAACGACGAAAGTCTCGTAATGACCAGCAGTTTTACCAACTTGATGCTGGCGGCGAGATTTCTGGGGATGCTCGAACGTCCCGATGCTTACAGAAAGCTGTGCGCACTGCAAAGCCATGTCTGCCAAAACCTGATCTCGACGCAGTTTGACACCCTGGCAAAAATCGCCTCGCGCGACTTCCGGCGTGTAGTGTTCCTCGGCAGCGGCACGCGCCATGCGGCGTCGCGCGAGGCAGCCCTCAAGATGCTGGAGATGACTTCGGGACGCATCCCAACGATCGCGGAATCGTACCTGGGCTTGCGGCATGGCCCCATGAGCTTTGTTCACGAAGATACTTTGATCGTCTGTCAGCTGTCGTGTGATCCAACGACCCGTGCTTACGAGCTGGATCTGCTAGCGGAGCTCAATCGCAAAAAGCTGGGGCTATGCACGGTGGTAATTGGCCAGGATGTCGCTGATTCGATCCCGCGAAACGCCAACGAAGTCATCGAGTGCAGCGGGCTTGCGGATCTCGGCGATGATGAGGCAGCGACCGTATTTGTGGTGGTGGCGCAGCTACTAGCTTTTTTCCGGTGCCTCGAAGAAGGCCTTCGACCTGACTCGCCCTCGGAAGGCGGGGTCATCAATCGCGTCGTGGAAAGTTTCCCGCTGCATACGCTGTCTTGAAGGTGCGCAACCCTCGATCGGTCTTGCACGATCGCGTGGTCACGATCTTTTCTTGGGTGAACTCGATGCGATGGAAACTATTCACACTGTTTTTGTTGGCAATTGCTCCCGTGGCGGACGCGCAGGTGCGCGTCTGGGAAGGCGTTCTGGAGCTTCCCGTTTATGAAGAGGGAGCGCCGGACTGGAATCCTTCCTTTGATCAGTTCGCTGCAGGTGGCCGGTTCAGTTATCCCTACACGCTACGCAAAGAAATTACCGACCGCCGCGTGGTTCACAAGTTGCGTGCGATCTACCTCGAGAACGAGTACCTCAAGTGTTCCGTTCTGCCGGACATTGGAGGGCACATCTACACGTGTGTTGACAAAATCAATGGTCAGCCGATGTTCTATGCCAATCCTTCGATCAAGAAGGCGCGAATCGGTTATCGCGGCGCATGGGCGGCGTTCGGCGTGGAGTTTAATTTCCCCGTTTCTCACAATTGGATGTCCATGTCGCCGGTGGATTTTGCCTTTGGGCCGCGCGAGGACGGAAGCGCGTCGGTTACCGTCGGAAATATCGATCGAGTCTACGGAGTGGAGTGGACGGTTGAACTGATCCTTCGTCCCGGATCAACTGTGCTGGAGCAGCACGTGAAGCTGAGCAATCGCAGCGATGTGCGCCATCGTTTCTATTGGTGGAGCAATGCCGGCGTTGAGATTTGGGACGATTCACGGATCGACTACCCAATGCGATTCGCAGCAGCTCATGGCTTCGCAGAAGTACAGCGGTGGCCGGTTGACGCACAGGGCAAAGACCTGAGCATTATCAAAAATCAGACCGACGGACCAGTTTCCGTGTTCGTTCACGCCAGCCGGGAAACGTTCATGGGCCTTTGGCACCCGCACCGCAACGCTGGAACAGCTCATTTTTCCGAATATGCGGAGCTACCGGCAAAAAAGATCTGGTCCTGGGGTGTGGATGCGGACGGACTCGATTGGAGGAAGGCGCTATCCGACAACAATAGCGCTTACGCAGAGATTCAAGGCGGCCTATTTCGCAACCAGGAGACATACGCGTTCCTGGAACCGCGCCAACACATCAGCTTTACAGAATATTGGATGCCGGTTCGCGGTACCGGCGGCATTTCCCGCGCAAATTTGGCAGGCGTTGTTCACCTTGAGCGCGAAGCCGGTGCCATTGCAGTGGCCTTGAATGTAAATCGGAAATTCGACGGAGCAACGGTCGAACTGCTCGATGGGAGTTCCGTGCTCTTCCGCGAGAAGGGCCACTTTTCGCCGGAACGGACGTGGGCTAAGCAAATTCCGGTCAAAGACACCAACCACAAATACTCGTTTCTCCTCAAAGATCGGCAAGGTCGCGTGTTGCTAAACCAGACAGAAAATTCATACGACTGGGCGCCCGAGTCGCAAGTGAAGGTGGGACCACAGGAGAATTATCGGTTTCCAGCAGAAAGCCGACGAAGCGAAGACGATTGGCTGCAGGTGGGGAAAACCCAAGAGTTGGATGGTGACTTGTTGTCGGCCGGCAAGACGTACCAAAACGCCCTGCGAAAGTTCCCCAATAGTTTCGAGCTGATCAAATCCGCCGGGCTGCTTGACGCAGCGCTCCTGCGTTTCGATGAAGCAGCCGAGCGACTTGCTGCTGCCAAGCAGCGCAATACAACCGACGCGGAGGTCTCCTACTATCTGGGAATCGCCCAAGATGGACGCGGAGCAACGGAAGGCGCCGTGGGAGCCTACGAAGCGGCGTTGCTCGCACCCACGCAGCGGGCGGCGGCAGCGCTGCGTCTAGCGGAGTTTAGAGCACGGCAAGGCCGATGGGATGAAGCAAGGCACCTTATCGGCGAGAGTTTAAAGGCGGCGCCTGAGGATTTGCGCGCCACTGAGGAGCAAATTGCCATTCTTCGTGCGACCGGCGAGCAAGACGTTGCGACGCAACAAGCGAAGGAATTGTTGAAGCGTTATCCCTTGAGCACACTTCTCCAAGAAGAAGCAGGTCAACCGGACTTGGAGCATCTCGCGGCCGATCCGTACCGGGTGCTCCGGCTTGCTTCGCAGTACGCGAGCCTCGGGCTCTACCGCAAGGCGGTCGAAATCTTATCGCGTAATTACCCGGCGGTAGATGCCGACCGGAGCGAGCCGGGAATGACGCTTCCACAGCGCAATCCGCTGGTTATCTATTTCCGAGGCTTTTGTCGAGAAAAGTCTGGTGAGGGGGCGGCTAAGGATTACCAGGAAGCTTCACGATTGTCCACGTTGTACGTGTTTCCGAGCACCAACGACGACCGGCTCGCCCTAGAAGCAGCGTTGCGCGCGAATCCGGAAGACGCGACGGCGCACTATCTGCTTGGCAATTGGTACTTTGCGCGCGCGAAAACGCCGGAGGCGGTGCGCGAATGGAGAGCGGCACGCGAACGAAATCGCAAGATCCCGGCGTTGGACGCGAGCACTGGGCTTGCCCTTCTGCATGAGTCCCGTGATTTTGGCCAAGCGTTTGAGGCCTTCCATGCTGGAATCGAAGACGATGCAAAAAATATCGTGAACTATTCCGGCGCCGTGGACGCCATGACTTTATTGAGCAGATCTGCACAGGAGCGGGTAAAGGAACTAGAACGTTATCCGGACTTGCACCAGATGCCGAATGTTCTGGTTTACGAGTTGGCCTTGAATCGTGCGGAAGCCAGTGACCATGACGGAGCAGCCAGTCTATTTCGCGACCGCTTCTTCAGCAGGGAAGAAGGCGGCACCAACGTACGACAGGTCTGGATTGAAATCAGATTGCAGCAGGCTGCCGGTTTAGCAAAAGCAAAGCATTGCGAGAATGCGCTGAATATTGCCGACCACCTGGGAGAGCCCGTTGCCGGCCTCTCTTTCACCGAAGACGGCTTGAAACCATTCCTCGAGGCGACGAGGACGCGCTACATGCTCGGGGAAATTTACGCTTCGTGCGGCGAAAACAGCAAGGCTGCTGCCAACTTCACGGAAGCGACCAAGGGGACAGGAAACTACGATCTACTTTGGGCTTGGGCCGCAGCGCGAAGGGATGGAAACTTCTCGGGACCAGATTGGCAAAATCGCTTGTTGCTTGCAGCCTCACACTCACAAGAAAGAGCACGTCAAGGCAACCA
>UEXQ01000152.1_pt1 | contig 29088 bp, 21 predicted proteins | sample 4301111 | NCBI WGS metagenome assembly UEXQ01 (sample SAMEA4773181, study PRJEB27434) | metagenome | biome: 2259; feature: agricultural soil; material: soil | place: USA | collected 2014-09 | depth 0.25 m
TTGATGGATTGGCTGGAGGTGTCTAGGGCCGCATCGGCCTGGCGGTAGAGCGCCTCGCGGCTGTAGAGGATGCGGCGTAGATCGCGCATGGCCTGGCGGCTTTGCGCCATTGGGCGGCGGTCGCCTTGTTTGAGGACGCGGGCCATGTGATCTTCGGGCTTGGCGCGGAGCCAGATCGTGAAACACGTGCTCAACAGGCGATTGTAGTTGCCGGGATCGGAGACGATGCCGCCGCCGGTGGCGAGAACAAAGCGTCGATTACGCTCGAGGATGCGATCGAGGGTGACGCGCTCCATGCGGCGGTAGCCAGCTTGGCCGTAGAGGTCGAAGATGATGGACAGCGTGAGTCCCGTATCGCGCTCGATCTGGCGATCGAGTTCGATGAATGGACATTGCAGGCGCTGTGCGAGCAACGAACCGAGCGCGGACTTTCCGGCGCCACGCAGGCCGGTGAGAGCGATGCGCGAGTGCCGCAAGCCAGCGGGAGCACCGCTAAATTTCTCGAGAAGGAGTTTGTGCGCGTTGTCGAGGTCGGCTGGTGGAAGTTTTTTTAGAAAGGTAGTGGATTGCTCGAAGGCGGGTGATGCCGGAGGATTTTCCGCAGCGAGTGTTTCGATTGGGACGTCGAGCGCGCGGGCCAATTCAAGCAGTCGAGCGACGGAGATGTTGCCGCCGACTTCCACTTTGGCTAGAAAGCGCGATGACAACGCACACTGTTTGGCAAGTTGATCCTGAGTTAGCCCGTGGCGGACGCGGGCAGAGCGGAGGCGCTCTCCGAGTTGCTGGAGGTATGCAGACATGGTCTTGTGGGCGGACGCTCTTGCGGACGCGCGGGTACGGCGCGAGGGCGAGCGTTTTTTCTTTTTGTCGGATGAGGAACGACTTGGCATTCCTTGAGGAGAGCATAGTACATCGAGCGGAAAAGTCGAGTCCAGAAAAGGAGCGGGTGGCGTGGCTGCCCTGCGGCCTGCCCCAGGTGTTGCTGCACTGGAGATGAAAGAGAAGAACGGGCTGGCGCAAACTGCACCAGCCCGTTCGTTTGCGGAGCGGTGACGCTCCGGAAGCGGTTAGAAGCTGAAGCGGAAGCCGAACTCGCCGTTAAAGGCCCGCGGAATCATGGTGCTGCTGGGATTCACGAAACCCGCCTTGGTCATGAAGCTGCCAGAGGTCGGCGTGTTGTAAAAGTTGTTGCCGAAGTTTGCGCGGTTGGTGAGGTTAAACGCCTGGAAGAACAGCTGGACGTTGAACCGTTCCTTGAACCGGAAGTTCTTGGCGGCACGCAAATCGAGCTGGAAGAAATTGTCGCCGCGGACGGTGTCGTAGCCAACTTCGTGACACTGACCAGCAGCCAGGCATTCCCGCGCGAGAATTCCTTCCATGGCCTTGGGATTGCCGTTTTGAGTGCCGTACACGGTGAATTCCGGCGTGGTGTTCAGCACAGCCGAAGGCAGATCGAAGGCGTTGTAGTTCGTCGGATCGTCGTTGGGAACGATGTTCGGCCGCGTATATCCGCTGCCACGGGCCAGGACATCGTAGCTGGACGTCAGGTCATACGGGGCCTCGCTGCCGAAGACCAAAATGGGGGAAACCTGGAAGCCCCAGGGTAGTTCCACGATTCCGCTGAGCGCGATGTGATGGCGTTGGTCATTTGGAGTGTACCCGAAATCAAGCGGATTCCAGATGTCCAGCGGATCATGAGGATAGTTACGGAAGCTCGAGCCGTTGGCGGCAACATCCCAGCCACGCGCCCACGACAGTGTGTAGTTGGCATTAAAGCTGAAATGCTTGGTCATGCGCTGACGGTAGCTGAAGTTCAAGCCATCGTAGCGCGAGCGATTGACCGACTGTTCGTCCATGACACGGCCCAGCACGGGAACTCCCGCCGCCGAGAAAGCAGCGCTGAGCGGCCGCGCCGTGTGGACAACCACGGTTCCATCCGGATCAGATGGGTCCGGATAGTCAATTCCGGTGATGAGAGATGGGTTGATGTTGACAGTCTTGTTCTCGTGCAGGCCAAGAACGTGGACATACTCGACTTCCACGACCGAATTGTTAGTCGCAGCCCACTGATAGCCAAGGTTAAATTCCTCGGTAACGGGGTTGCGGTAGTCAGGATCCATCAAGCGGCCTGTGGAGCCGTTGGCCAATGTTCCGCTGGGAGGTGGGATCGTTGGGAAGGGATCCACACCGAACCTCCAATTGCCCAAGTTAATCCCCGTACCTGGCACCTCGTCCGTCGGGGATGTAATGGAGAACACGCCCTGATAGATCGTGTCGTTGGCTTGCTGAATCATGAACAACGGAATGTTCTGGAAGATGTTTCCGTAGTAGAGACCAAAGCCGCCGCGGACGACATGCTTTCCGGTTCCGAACGGATCGTAGGCAAAGCCAATGCGCGGGCTGAAGTCTTTGTTGTCGTCGTGAGGGAGCTTAGCATAGGGACTTCCAATCGCCTGAAGGGCTAGATAAGTCCGGCTCTTGGCAATGGCGCTGGCGCCTACAAGGTTGTAGTCCTTATCCCAGCGGAGACCGAGGTTCAGAGTTAGCTTCCGGTTAACCTTCCAATCATCCTGGAAGTACAGACCGAGCTGCTTGGTGCCACCAGGCATATCGAAATATGGGTTACCTGAGCTGGCCGACATGGCATTCACAGCACCGGGAGTGGCAAATCCCTGGGGATAGGTGGTGGCGTCGCTGAGAATCGTGCTGGGATCGTCAGTGAAGTCGACTTCTAGAGTCGAGTTGGACTTGAAGAAGCCACCAAGCTTTGGATTGTAGATGTAGTCGATACCGAACTTCAGAGTGTGGTGGTTTAGCGACTTAGTGATGTCGTCGCGGAACTGGAATTTGCGCTGATAAGACTCCTGCGGCACGTTGACATTGGTTCCGAACCACTCACTGACGGCATTGAAGGTCACGTACGGCGTGACGATATTGCTGTCGATGATGTTGTTCCAGAACTGATAGCCGAAGGTGAAGCTATTGACCCAAGATGGCGTTAGAACGGAGTTGACGGTCAAGTTGGCAACCTGAAGATGGTTCTTGGTGAAGTTGCCGCCGCTCAGATCTCCGAAGCCATCAGACTGGTCGTTCAAGCTGTTGTTTTCCTGCGAGGAGTAGCTCAAATAAGCGGTGTGGTGATCGTTGAACTTATAGTCTAGGCGACCGTTATAGCGAGTTTCAAAAAATGGAGTCGGGATAACCTGTGCGGGATCCGCACCAATGGGCTTGGCCAGCACGAGCTCGTTGTAGGCCGTGGAGGCTTCAGTAAGGCTGGTGTGCTCGCGCTGACGCTCAAGAGCGAAAAAGCCGAACAATTTGTCCTTCACGATGGGAGCGCCGATCGAGCCGCCGAAGACCTGTCGGCTGTAAGGAGACTTTTCGCCGGAGCCACCGTTTTCGGTTTTCTCAAAATAGTTGTGGGCGTTGAGAGCTTCAGAGCGGAACTGCCCGAAGAACGATCCATGGACGGTGTTCGAACCGGACTTGGTGATCATGTTGATCGCCGCGCCTTCGGACCGGCCGTTAGCCGCCGAGAATCGCTGTGTGCTGACCTTGAATTCCTCGACGGCTTCGCCAGGCAGCTGCATCACTGGGCCACCCACAGTGTTGTCCTTGTTGTCGACACCGTTGACCGTAACGTTGACGTTGCGTCCGCCTTGTCCGTTTACAGAGAGAATCGCGTAACGATTCTTGGTGGGGTCGTAGGAATCGGTGAGTTTCACGCCGGGAGCGAGAGAGGCCAAGTTCGCCACGTCGCGGCCGATCATTGGGAGCTCTTGCACCTCGGCCGGGGTGATATTCTGGCTGACCTCGGTTTTGGCGACGTCGACGAGAGGCACAGCGCTGGTGACTTCAATGATTTCCGAAGCCGTGCCGATTTTCAGCTCGGCGCTGAGAGTTGCGGTTTGGCCGACCAGGAGCTCGGTCGTTTGGGACCAGCTTGTGAAACCGTCTTTTGTGATCTTAATGACGTAGCTGCCGGCAGGCAGAAGATCAAACCGAAAATAGCCTGAATCCGTGGTTGTGGTGTTTCGAACAGTTCCCGTGGCCTTGTTGGTGGCTTCGATTTGAGCCCCCACGATCGCAGCCTGGGAGTGATCCAGTACTGTACCCTGAATCGTGCCGCTGGCGGTGGCTTGGCCGAATGCTGAAGTGCAACTGAAAGCCCCCAAAAGCAGCAGTACTACAAATAGAGCACTCTTTTTCATTCCCCCCTGCCTTTCGCAATGAGAAGTTCATCTAAACGCGCAACCGAACGAAGGCGCGCACAACCTGAGCGTGCGACCGGAAAGCCTTGTCAATTGTCCGTACAGAAGAAAAAGTACCGAAAGGAAGATTCGAGCCAAGAGCAAGCCATCGATACCCTTCGAAGACTTTGGCGCGGAATCTAAAAACGCCCGTTTGCACGAGCGGACCTGGTACTTTGTCGAGCCAAATGGATGCAATCTTAAAACCAAAGAAGATACACAGATTTAACGTCTTTTCTATCAGAACGTTACATCAATCCGACGAGAGTTTATGCCACGTTAACTACACGAAAAGGGACGAATGAGGCGTGAGTATTCCAATTTTCATATTCGGATGGCGGGTTAAGCCGTTTTTCCACGAGAAGTGGGAACTAGGCGAAAAACCTGATGAACGAATAGGAAGTCCGTCATACATACGATGTTCACGTGCGACATTGCGACGAAATCTGCCCGAATGATTGACGACATTGCTGGGCGGTAGCATCATTCTGCATTCGTCTTTTGTGTCACCTTCTAATGGTGTGAAAGGAATCAGAAGCCTTGGCAAAGTCACGTCCGAACAAATCGAAGAAGCCTGGAGTGAAAGACAAGGCAAGCAGTCGCGCGGCGGCAAAGATTCCGATGAAGGAATCGACTCAGGCGGCAGGGACAAACGAAGCGCAGATCGCGGTGCACTGGAAGGAAGAGGAGTATTTCCAGCCCCCCAAGAGTTTTGTGGCACAGGCGAATCTGATTGACCCGGCGATCGTGGAATCATTTCGCGAGGAGAGTTTTCCGGAGTGTTTTCGGCAGTATGCGGATTTATTGGACTGGGATCGGTATTGGCACACCACTCTCGATACTTCAAAGCCGCCGTTCTGGAAATGGTTCGTGGGCGGGAAGCTGAACGTCAGCTACAACTGCGTGGACCGGCATTTGGCGAAGTACAAAAATAAGGCGGCGTTTATTTTTGTGCCAGAGCCCGAGCATGAGGCCCCGCAGGTGCTGACCTATCGCGAGTTGTACGTCCGCGTGAACGAAACGGCGGCGATGCTTCAGGATTTTGCCGGATTGAAGACGGGCGATCGCGTGACGATTCACATGCCGATGATTCCGGAGCTGCCGATCACGATGCTGGCGTGCGCGCGGCTGGGCGTGGTGCATTCGGTGGTGTTTGGCGGATTCAGCGGTGAAGCTTGCGGAACCCGCGCGGCGGATTCGGGTAGCCGCGTGTTGATTTACGCAGACGGCTACTGGCGGAATGGGAAGTGGATCGATCACAAAGGCAACGCGGACGTAGCGATCGAGACAGCGAAGAAAGAGGGCCAGGAAATTGACAAGGTGCTGGTGTGGCGGAGGTATCCGCACAAGAATTCGTCGGAAGCGCCGATGGTGATGGGGCGGGACTATTTTGTGGAAGATGTTTTGAAGGACTACGCGGGGCAGATTGTCGAACCGGTATCGCAGGATGCAGAGGCACCACTGTTTCTGATGTACACCAGCGGAACGACGGGGAAACCAAAAGGGTGCCAGCACCGAACGGGCGGGTATCTGGCGTACGTGACGGGAACTTCGAAGTATTACCAGGACATTCATCCCGGCGACGTGTATTGGTGCATGGCGGATATTGGATGGATCACCGGGCATTCCTACATTGTGTACGGGCCCCTAGCGCTGGCCGCGACGAGCGTGTTGTACGAAGGCGTGCCGCAGTTTCCCGACGCCGGACGGCCGTGGCGGATTGCGGAGCGGCTGGACGTAAACATTTTCCACACGTCGCCGACAGCGATTCGAATGCTACGCAAGGCCGGCGCCGACGAGCCGGCGAAGTACAACTACAAATTCAAGCACATGACAACCGTCGGCGAACCGATCGAGCCGGAAGTGTGGCGCTGGTATTTCGATGTGGTGGGCAAAGGCAACGCGGCGATTGTGGACACGTGGTGGCAGACGGAGACGGGCGGAGTTTTGGTGGCGACCAAGCCCGGGCTCGATGCGATGAAGCCAGGAAGCGCAGGACCCTCGGTGCTGGGTATTTATCCGGCGATTTGGGATGAGAACGGGAAAGAAGTAAGGCCCGGACAACGCGCGGCGGGGAATATTTGCATTCGCAATCCGTGGCCGGGAATTATGCAGACGATCTGGGGCGATCCGGACCGATTTGTGAAGCAGTATTACTCGAAGTACTGCAAGGATCCGCACAGCACGGACTGGCGCGACTGGCCGTATTTTGCCGGCGATGGCGCAGTGCTTCCGGAGGATGGCTACTATCGGATTTTGGGCCGCGTGGACGACGTGATCAACGTCGCCGGCCACCGGCTGGGAACGAAGGAAATTGAGTCGGCATGCCTGACCGTGCATGAAATTGCGGAAGCTGCGGTCGTTCCGGTGGTCGACGAGATCAAAGGGCGCGTGCCGGAAGTCTATATTTCGATCAAGCCGGGCATGAAGCCGAACAAGCAGGTGATTGATAAAGTGATGGCAACTATCGAAACGATGATCGGAAAAATCGCGCGGCCGAAGAAAATTCACGTGGTGCCGGACATGCCGAAGACGCGTTCGGGCAAGATCATGCGGCGCGTGCTGGCGGCGATTTCGAACCGAATGCACACCGGCGACATTACGACGCTGGCGAATCCGGACATTGTGGAGCAGATTCGCGAATTGGTGCAGGGACGAGCGGCGACTCCGCTGAGCGACGGTCCGGCGGATATCAAGCTGTTCGGCGAAGAACGCTGAAGACCGAACTAACAATCTTACTCAGTTGTTATCGATAACAAGCTTTTGCAAGGAATCGATTGCCGCTTGCTTGTCGTCGCCGGAGAGTGCATAAATTTCAATCGTCAGAAGACAGTCTTCGGACTGGGTCTGCACGTAGATTTGCAGGTTGCGCTGGCCGCCCATGCTGCGTTCAAAATGCACTCGCAAGAAGGAATGATCCTTAACTTGGTATTCCTGGGGCGTGCCGGTGATCTTTGCGCTTGCTCCTGTAGCCATCGCGTCGGTGATCTGCCCAAAATACGAGCAGGAAAGCGAATCGATAGACTGGGCGCATCGATTATCTCCATCTTAAGGAGCGGAATCATACCACCATCGCTCGCTTGAAGAGTGCGACGATTGGCCGCAGTCGAGATCACAGCTAGATTAGTGTGCGCTGCCGCAGCGAGCCTGAACTACCGCGAGAACGTCGGGGTCGAACTGGGCCGTTTGCCAGCCGGTAGTGGAGCAAACTTCGTTGGCGGTAAGGCCGAGAGCGCCGCGGAAGTCGGCGCCGTCCACATGAGCGCCATCCATCGACGTATCGCGAAGGACCGCGCCGGGGAATGTTGCGCCGCGCAAGTCGGTATTGCGAAGGTCCGCACCGAGCAAGATGGTTCCCTTGAACTGCGCGCCGCCGAATTTTGTACCGGCAAGTTTGGCTCCGGAAAAATCGGTTTGTTCGAGATTGGCCAGCGAGAGTTCAGAATTCTGAACTTGGGTGTCGCGCATATCGCTGTGGGTCAGATCGGCGCGCAGCCAATTGCTATGACGCAGGTTGGCGCCATAAAGAGAGGCGCCCGCCAGTTTTGCGCCGGCAAAATTTGCCTCTTCGAAGACGCTGTAAGTCATGTCGCTGTTGCACAGATCGGCGCCGGTCAGGTTGGCGTATTTGCCGTCGGCAGAAATGAATTGGGCGTGGTCGGCGCGCGCGTGATCGAGGATAGCGTCACGCATGCGGGCTTCGCGCAAATTGGCGTTGCGCAAGTCGGCTTCGGTGAAGTACGCGCCGACCAGGTCGGCACGCCAGAGACGAGCGCCGCCCAGCGTGGCGCGATAGGCGCGTGCGTAGCGAAGACTGTTTTCATTGAGCTTGGCACCGGCGCCATCGTTGGGAGCATCGGTCGGAGCTGCTAAACGCGCATTGCGCGGCACCAGAGGCGCTTCAATCAGGTCGGCGTAAGGACGGTAACCGACCAAGCGAAAGACTTCGGCAGCCCATCGTCGTGGGCTGGCGCTGAAGTAGCGGCGCGACGCGTCGGAATCGGCAGGAATTCCCCAGATGACGCCGAAGGAAAGAATCAGCAGGACGAGACCGGCGGCGATGGGAGCGCGAAGCGTGAGTAACGCCAGGCGGAAAACATTGCGCGTGGTGGGGCGCTTTTCTTCGCCGCTACGAATCACACGGCTGACGACTGCAGGCAAACCTGTGGCCACGCTCACGCTCAAGACAAAGAACAGAACGTGCAGCGAAGTGCCGCGTAAATCCTGGCGAACGAGATAGCGCACCCAAAGCAGCGCGATGGTCGCGGGAACGGCCCAGTAGGCGAGGGCCGTAGCGATCACCGTTTCCAGCCACGATACTGGCGTTTTGGTTTCACGCAGCCACCGGAAATGCCGACGAACCAGGCCCATCAAGTACCAGGGACCGCCGCGTTCAACCGTCTGGCCATCCGGAAAAACCGCGGGCAGAGATGCCATGCTGCTCCACACGCGGAGCAACAAAAACTGGAAGCGAACAAACAGAACCACCAGCGCGATCGGAGCGATCAGATAAAACGCGTTCATCGGAAGAGCATTTCCCAAGCGCGCGATCGGAATAGTTTGTCCGTCTAGAATCAGGCGCGCATCGCTGGTGGTTGCGACACCGAGTCCGCAGAGGGCGCAGACCGTCAGCATCAGGAAGTAGAACCAGCGGGCGCTCTTGGTCGTTTCCCAAACAGTTTTGGCGCCGTCAATAGAAGAGATGGTTTCTGGCAGCATCGCGTCGTAAAGGTTCGTGCCACCCAGGCGGCCGAGCCAGAGGCCTTCGGCGCCATACAACGTTGCACCCATCAAGTTTGCGCCTCGGAATTCACTACCGAGCAAATTCGCATTGCACAGATCGGCTTGTACCAGCGAAGCGTGACGCAGGTTGGCCATGGAAAGGTCGGCGCCACGCAAGTTCGCGCGTTGCAGAAATGCACCTTGCAAATTCGCGCCAGTTAAATCGGCGTTTTCAAGATTGGCGCCACAGAGGTCGGCTTTGGCACCCGCTTCGCCCCCACTTTCGACCCAGATGCGGTGCTGGTCGAAAATGGCGGCCAAGTTCAACGGACCTTCGACGGAAGCTGGCAGCACGGGCGCAGCGGCCGATTCGGTTGCAAGCTCGCGCAAGTCGTTTAGGGCATCTTCTTTTTGACCGGTCGCTATAGGTTCAGCAACCGTGGGTTCCACGCTTGCGGATTCGGCAATCGTTGTTTCTAGAGATTGCGGAGCCGTGGCGGGTTTGGATTCGGGAAGCTGAGATGCCGATTCGATGGCATCGATGACCGCTGCCTCTTCTTCGGCAAGAAGCTGCAGTGCGAATAGCTCTTCCGGCGTGGCCATCCGCTCAGTGGTGGCGCCGTACTCAGCCTTAGTCAAGACAACAGTGTGTTGTGCCGGTGAATCCGGCATAGACGTTCCCCCAGGATTTGCACGTGCCACTTGGCAACCGGCACGAATCTCTCGGCAACGCCATCATTCCCCAATCGCCCTGAAAAAGTCGCCTGCCCAAAAGGGCAGGCGGCGTAAAAACAACGTTGACCGGTCAGACAAAGATTTCCCGCCTAGCGCAGACCGGGGCGGCGGCGCGCCCTCGCCAGCCGCTCCTTCTCTTTTAGGGTGCACAAAGTGCGGACAAGGTGCGCAGCGAGCGCAACGGATGAGGCGTGAAACGGAGATGTGATTGAGAACGCAGAAGAAGAAAAATGCCGGGGCGCTTCGCTGAGGGGCCAAGGCACCCCGGCCCATCCTTGCCCGCCTCCGCAGTGAGCGAGCAAGAAACTCAAAAGCCCTTACGGAGTAACCTGATTACCGCTCTTCGTCGCCGCGCAAAAACTCGTAGCGTTCGATCGCGGCCACCACTCCGACGGAACTCTCATCGCGGTTCTCGGTGCGTTGTACACGGCCGAGGCAACGAACGCGAACTGGTCCCGCGAGCGTAATCTCATTGGGAAGCGTGAGGAGGATTTCAACGGGCGAGCCTTCCTTGACGTCCTTCCCCAGGTAAAAATAGACCCCGCGCGAGCTGACGTCTCGGGATTCCGTGCTGGTTTCCCCAACAGCCGCCCCGGTGGTCCAGCGGACGGTAAGCGGCAGCCGCATGGTAAAGCGTTGAGTGCTGCGGCGTTCAGTGGCCGACAAGACGGAACCTCCTCAAATCTGGAGAAAGTGTATCCGGAGCCTGCCCAACCGACAATAGGACAAGGGGTTCAAAATCTTTTTCAACAAATTCGGTACGAAGGTACTAGGAAGTTTCCAAGAAGCCGCGGTTTGGAGCCACAAATCGGAGGACGTAACGAGAGCAAAACATGCTATGTACCAAATGGAATCCCGTTGAACGTGTGGCGAAGCCCTCGCGAAAGGTCGAAGCTATTATAAACCCAGCAGCCTATTAGACTTATGTTCCCCAATATGTCGTCTCCCAGTCCGCCGGGTACCGGAGCGGGAAGGGATATCCGAACAGGCCTTACTGTCCCAACACTCTCGATATTCATCGCGGTTGCTTCCCTGCTTGTCTACTTGCCGGTTTTTCGAAATGGATTTGTGGACCTGGATGATCCCGCTTATGTGACCAGGAACGATCATGTGCGGACAGGAATCAGCTGGAAGAACGTTGAGTGGGCGCTTTCCAGCACGGAGGCGGCGAATTGGCACCCGCTGACCTGGCTATCACATATGCTGGATTGCCAAATCTTCGGCTTGAACGCGGCCGGCCATCATGCGGTGAATGCAATCTTCCATGCAGTGAATGCGGTTTTGCTATTTGTCTTGCTGTACAAAGCCACGCAACTCCCCTGGAGAAGTTTTTTCGTGGCCGCGCTATTTTCACTTCATCCCTTGAATGTGGAGACTGTCGCGTGGGTTTCCGAGCGGAAAAGCCTATTGTGCATGTTCTTTTCACTCTTATGCGTTGCGTTTTATGCGAGGTTTGTGCAGCGCAAGGTGTTGACCGACTATCTGGCTGTCGTGATCTGTCTTGGTTTAGCGCTGCTTTCGAAGCCCATGGCAGTCACACTCCCAGCGCTTCTTTTGCTGCTCGATTACTGGCCGCTGGAGCGGTTTCACCTGCAACCTTCCCGCGAACCCTTTTTAGCGTTGATCGTTCAATGGAAGGCCTTGCTGATTGAAAAAATTCCATTGTTCGCAATGGCTGCAGCGAGTTCGTGGATCACGGTAGTTGCGCAGCGCAGCGGACACGCGGTGACTCCAGTGGCATATCTGCCCATGGGGCAAAGGTGGGAAAACGCTGCCTATTCCTACGTGAAGTACATCCTGAAGATGTTTTGGCCTTCGCGATTGGCCTATATCTACCCTCATCCCGCCGGCAGTTTAGCGCCATGGCAAGTGGCGATTAGCCTGATCGTCCTCTGCGGCATCACGGCTTTCGTTTGGCACTTTCGAAGACGCCGGCACCTGCTCGTTGGCTGGCTCTTTTATTTAATCGCGCTGCTGCCAGTCATTGGAATTATTCAGGTGGGCCTTCAGGGAATGGCCGACCGGTATGGGTATTTGCCTCTGATAGGCATTTTTATCATCGCGGTTTGGGAGTTAAGCGAAGCGGCGAAGCTCTTCCGGATACCATGCTTGGTTCAGGCCAGCTTTGCAGTGGCAGTATTAGGAATACTGTCGTGGAGCACGGCCGCCAATGCAAAGTACTGGAGAAATAATCTGAGCCTGTTCACGCATGCGCAACAAGTCACTTCCCCTCCTTACTTCCAAATCGAAATAAATCTTGGAGCCGCACTTAGCGACGACGGAAGAACCGAGGAAGCGCTGCAACGCTTTCGGGCCGCGGAGCAGCTAGGACCGGATCTATTTACGCCGCACTACAATATTGCGTACCTGCTTGCTCAAGGCGGCGCCAACACTGAAGCGATTCCGGAACTGCTGGCGGCCATCCGATGCGCCACAAACCAGAAGGAGGAAGCGCGCGCGTGGAATACATTAGCCGTTTCGTATTTAGATCTGAACAAGTACGACGAGGCTGTAAGCGCGTTTTCAAAGCTACTTTCGATCCAGCCCCATTCCCGTGCGGGCTTCGTGGGCCGAGGACAAGCCAAGTTCAATATGGGCCGCTATCAGGAAGCTAGCGACGACTTCGAGCGCGCGCTGCAGGAACAGCCGGCACCCCAACTGTACCTGATGGCGGGCAAGGCTTTGCAGGCTGGGGGGCGATGGATGGAAGCGGCCGATTGCTATCGTCGAGCATTGCAGGGGGATCCACAACTGACGGAAGCGCAGCGATTGCTGGATACTTTGGAACGCCACATCTCACGCTAACCGTTAGGAAGCTCGAGCGGACCACGTTTCTCGCCAGGTCTAAGCGAACCGAGCCCACCCGTGAGAATTGATTCTGAAACTCTATTTCGAGCGCCAAGCGATAGCCGTTCGAGCGACACGGATCAAGCCGCTGCAAAGCATCATAAACAAAAGGCTTCGGCCGACGCCGAGCGCCGCCCCGTCCGGGTGTTTCCTGTACAGATGTCTAGGCTGTCGGCTGGCCCAAAATTGGCCTATCCACCGGTAGCCGAGCTTGGCCCCTTCATTTATGTTCGTTCGCGTCGCGCCACAGGGAACAGTCTCCCTTTCTCATCCCGACTGTTTTCACGGGGCCAGGAGAGATCGTGATCCGTAGAATCCAGCTCGTATTTGCCTTGCTGTCTTTCCTCCTTGCTGCATCTCAAACGTCCGCGGCTGTCAGCATTGCCACCACTTCCCTGCCCACTGCCAAAGTGAACATCGGTTATCGAACCATGCTGGTCGCCAGTGGCGGAACGACGCCCTTGCGCTGGAAGATCGTATCCGGTGCGTTGCCGGCGGGACTATTTTTCGCGGAGTCCGCGGGCGTCATCGTAGGAGTTCCCGAACAGGCTGCAAATGTGAGCTTGACGCTATCGGTCACCGATGCCGGCGGTGCAACAGCCATCACAACTTTGAACTTGGACGTGCTCGCCACGAATGGGGTAACGGCCTACTACATGGACAACCTCGCGGGGAGCGACAGCAACTCAGGAACATCTGCAACCACAGCTTGGAAGACAATCGCACGCTTGAATCAAGCGAGCTTTGCTCCGGGAGATCGCATCCTTTTCAAACGCGGTGGAATCTGGCGCGAGCAGCTCACCATCTCCGCAGCGGGTATGCCGGGCAATCCAATCCTCTTTGACGCTTACGGCAGCGGCAGCGCGCCGGTCGTCAGCGGCAGCGACCTTTTGCCGGTACCCATCTGGTCGGTTTGCAGTACTTGCCAGCAATACATCTGGACTGCGCCGGTGAAGATACAGCCGAACATCGTGTTGTTTAACGGCATTGCCGGCAAACAACAAAAGTCCATCGCGAATCTGGACAGCGCAACCGATTGGTATTGGAGCAACGGAGTTCTATATGTGTGGTTCACCGGAAATCCCGGATATTCCTACCGCAGTCCGGGAGTCGAAGTCGGCAGCCGCTCACTGGGCATCGGATTTTTTGGCGCGTCCTATGTCACCGTCCAGAATCTGGCGATCGCGGGAGTGAATGGGAAACCTTCCAACGCTGCCGTGTACGCGCAGCCATCATTCCAGCTGGGCAAGAGCACGCACGACATCAGCCTTCACAACCTCACCGTGGCGAACGGAGCGGGCGACGGAATTCACCTCGAAGACTGCCAAAACTGCATTGTGCAAGGCAGCAGCGTTTCCGGCATGGCGCGCAACGGCATCACCCTGGTGTCCGCGCACGCCAATTTTCCGGTCACTGCAGCGGCAATTCTTAACAATACGGTGCACAGCAGCGGTTATGACGGTATCGGCACGTACGGTTGCGCCATCGGAGCTAGCTGCGAAGGGATCGTGCGGCCTGCAGGACTGTTCCTCACCGGCGTAATTGTCTCCAACAATACTGTGCACGACAACGGCGAGGGCATCTATTTTCGCTGGACCAATTATTCCGTCATGCAAGCCAATTCCACCTATCACAACACCAACACTGCACTGCACGGCGAACTGGAAGGCATCGAGCTGGAGGCCAGCAGCCGCAATACGATCGAGAGAAACCTGGTGTATGGCAACACCATGAGCGGCATTGAGCTTTCGAACGACAGCGGTGCCGGGACCGCATTGACCGGTTCCTCTGGAAATGTCATAGCCTACAACTCTGTTCACGACAACGGCCAACACGGACTGTTTACGAATGCCGCGCCCAGTTCAAACAACGCCTTTCGCTATAACGTCGTCTGGAACCATGTCAATGGCGAATGCTTTTTGGCCAACGGCACAGGACATCAGTTTTATGGAAATACGTGCTGGAACAACTCGACAGGAATCGATTTCTATACTTCCAGTACGACTCCGACGACCGCCTCAATCAGCGTGCGAAACAACATCATTGCCGGAAGCATCCATCAAGCAGTCAAAATCGAAAGCGGTGTAGCAACTTCAACCTTGGCGTTCGATTTCAACGACTACTACAACTCATCCGCGCCTTTGCATTTTGTGTGGCCCGCCTCGGGCGGAGACCTGACGGCATGGCGCGCAACATTTGCTTACGATCTTCATTCTATGAACGAAAATCCACAATTTGTTTCCACTTCGCCCAGCTTGGCCAGCCAACTCGCAGTCCTCGCTGGCTCGCCCACAATCGGCGCGGGTCAAATCCTTAATGCAGTGTCCAATACGGGTCTGAATAATCAGTCATCGTGGCCGGGAACCGTCGATTTCGCACGACAGACCGCTGCCTGGGACCTCGGCGCTTTCTTGACGAATCCCTAGCGTAAAGAACGCCTGCTGAGACAAAACAAGACGAGCGGACGGAAAATTTCGAACGAGAAAAATCTGCTTGTGCTTATGTGTGTTCGATCAAACGGTGATGAATCGCGTAGAGCGCCAGCTCGAGCCGGTCGGAAACACCAAGTTTGTCGAAAATGTTGTGCAGGTGGTTCTTCACAGTCTGCTCGGAAATAAAAAGCTTCTCGCCGATCTCTTTGTTGCGGAAGCCCTGCGCCACCAGTTGTACGATTTCCTTTTCGCGGTCGGAAAGCAGCGGCTTTTCGCGTCGCGGACCGGATTCCGATGACTTTGAAAACGCCTTCATGACCTCGGCGGTCATGCGGTTGTCGAGCCAGATTTCGCCGGCGTGCACGCGCTGAATGCTCTTTACCAGCAAGTCCGTCGCGGACTGCTTCAGCACCACGCCGCGTGCGCCCAGCCGCATCGCGCGAACCACGTCGCGATCATCTTCCGCTGCCGTCAAGACAATCACGCGTGTCGGCAACTGATCGAAATTCACTTCTTCCAGTACTGCCAAGCCGTCTTTATCCGGCATGCGAAGATCCAGCAGCAGGATGTCCGGCTTCAGTTTCGCCAGCATCTTCACGCACTCGGCACCGTTCTGCGCTTCGCCGACAATTACGATCTCTTCATCGCCGTCGAGCAGTTTGCGCAAGCCGTCGCGAAAGATCGCGTGGTCATCCGCCATCAAAATCCGAATCTGTTGTTTTGTCTTCGCCATAAATTAACTCAGGGCCTCTTACTCAACCCTGAAAACTCGCTCTATCCGTCAGCCCAACGGAATTTCAATCGTCAGACGTGCGCCATGTCCCGGGTTCGACTCCACGGTCAAATCCCCGTTGACGGTACGCGTTCGCTCCTTGATGGAGATGGGACCCAGCCGCAGACGGTCCAGTTCATCACCGGTGAACTTCCCGGCGAAACTAAAGCCCTCGCCGTTGTCGTCCACCACCAGAAGCAGGCGGCTGTCATCCTGCGAAAGTTTTACCACGACATGGGTAGCCTTAGCATGCTTTTTTATGTTGTTGAGTGCTTCACGGTAAATCTGGAAAATCTCGCGGCAGACGCGGTCCGGAGCGCGCAATTCTGCGGAATCCACGAGCAAATCCAAGGCTAAATCGGACTCATTCCGGAAGCGCTCAGCGAAACCCCGCATCAAATCCACCAGGTCGGCTGACTGCACGCGCACTGGTTTCAGGTCGGTTACAAAGCTCCGCAGTTCGGCCGATTCGTTCTTCACTGTGCGCTGAAGGCTCGCCAACGACGATTCGGCGTGGTCCGGCACTGTCGCCACGCGTCGCCGTATCACATCGAGCTGAATCTCGATGCTGAGCAGCGTTTGCAGAATCCCGTCGTGCAAGTCGCGCGAGATGCGTGAACGTTCTGCTTCAATCGCGCGCGCTCGCAAGTGCCGCAGCAAAAACACATTTTCCAGCGGCGGCACCACGTGCTTTGCTACGCGCTCCAGCCAATCCAGGTCCGCTTTGCTGAAGGGGCCATTGTTGCGCCTTCCATTGACCACAAACAACCGGCCGGCCGGCTTGTCGTTTTGGTCGAATGTGACCGTCATGAAGGACTTGATAGCAAACTCCATTTGCGTCGGCCCCGGCAAGCGCGGAAGAGTCTTGATAGCCTCGCCATTCCGGCGGTCCCACCCAAAGCCTGAACCAACACCCTGGAGCGAGTTCCAGCAGATCGTGGCGTCCAGATCGTCTAGCAAAAAACCGTCTGCTCGCGCCAAGGCAAAGCTATCGGGTGTCAATCGCTCGCTCTCGCCAATTTTCAGGCGCCACAGGAAGATGCGTTCCAGATCCAGGTCGCGGAATACCAGAAAGGCCTGTTCCGCGCGAAACCATGTTGCCAGCTCTTGCAGGAAGAGGCGGAGCGACTCGGCCAGGCCTTGCTCCACTTGCATGGTCGCGGTGATGGAAGAAAGAAAATGATTTTGCGCGGCGAACTTCTGACTGTGTTCACCTAGGAACGCCAGACCAGCTCCTGAAGCAAACATGGCTCCCACAATCGCAATCCAAGTGATCAGGTGCAGTCCGATGGCGTTTCGATCCACAACGTCCACCAGCGTAATAGTCAGGGCCAACACGGCCGTCAGTGGAACCGCGGTGCTGGAGCCCCAGCGGCTGCCGGCAGCGTAGGAAACAAACAAGAATGGAAACCACACTGGCACAGTAAACGGCGCCAGGTAGATGAGAATCCCCAGTGCGATCAGGTCAACAAGGAGAGGGGAATGCCAGTCGCGTTCACTCAGCAGGATTTCCAGCCCGATGATCGCCAAGCTGAGCAGCAAATACACGAACAGGAAGTAAAGGCAGCGGTGCGATTCGGCAGAAGCGGGCCATTCCAATATGGCCAGAATCGAAAGCAGAATGGCGATTGGCCGCGCGTAGAGGATTTGCCGCTCAAAGTGGCGGCGGTCGGTGTCGTGCGAACTCATCGAAGGCTCATGCGCGGGGACCGTGCTAGAGCCAGTCTAGCAAGCGCGGTTTTCGCACAAATCCCGGACTGAACGCTCGTTTCCAAGCCGCCAAGAGTTAGCAAAAGGACAAATTGTGAGCTCTAGCCGTGCCGCTCCCGCAAGAGGGTTCCGTGTTAAACTGAAGTCGAGTGGTGGGAGTAGCTCAGCTGGTAGAGCGTCGGTCTGTGGCACCGAATGTCGCGGGTTCAAATCCCGTCTCCCACCCCACCTCCAATAAAAACGCGTAATTTCAATGGTGTAGCGAACCAACGAGTGCCAACAGATATCGCCCTCATACAGCGGGAAGTCGAGTCTCGTCTCCCACCCCGATCCTACCTAACGTCTCAGGAACCATTTCCGCTTAAGCCGAATTCGCGGTGGGCTGCCTGCAGCGCTTGCTTCACTGACGTGTCGGACACCACGAACGAAATGTTGGTTTCTGACGAACCTTGGGCGATGGCGATAATGTTGACGCCCTCCTGTCCTAAACAATGAAACGTACGACCGGCAACCCCAGGCGTTCCGCGCATGTTCTCCCCTACGACGGCAACGATCGCGATTTCAGGATCCATCGTAATGTGGTCCACCACCTGGTGAGCCAGGTCTTGTGCGAATTCCTTGCGTAACGCCTCCAAGGTGTTTTGCGCGTGCGCCTTCGCCACGATGAAGCAGATGTCGTTTTGCGAAGACGACTGCGAAATCAGCAGCACTTCCGCGCGCAGCTCAGCCGTCGTCGAAAAGGTTCGCCCCACTACATCCGTTACGCCAACAATTCCCGGCCCGCCCACGCTGATCAGCGCCACGTCGCGAATCGCCGTCAGCGCCTTCACGCCGCCGCCGATGCTGCGGCCTTTGGCCGTGATCTTGGTGCCGGGCTTTTCGGGCGCGAAACTGTTGCGAATCCAGACGGGAATCCCCGCCGGCAGTACCGGCCGTAACGTTTTCGGGTGCAGCACCTTTGCGCCGAAATACGCGAGCTCCGCCGCCTCGCGATAGGAAATTTCAGCAATGGTTCGTGCGTCGCTGACCAACCGCGGGTCGGCCGTCAACACTCCCTCCACATCCGTCCAGATGATGATCTCTTCCGCATCCAACGCCGCGCCCAGAATCGTGGCGGAATAGTCCGAGCCGCCGCGGCCCAGCGTCGTCAAGGCACCGTCTGCGGTAGCGCCGATAAATCCCGTGACCACCGGCACCACACCGCCTTTCAGCAGCGGCCCGATTCGCTTCTGCGATTTTTCGCGCGTGGCATCGGTCAGAGGTTCCGCGCCGCCATGAAACGAGTCCGTCATGATCAGTTCGGTGGCCTCAATCGCGGTTCCGCGTACGTCCAATTCGCTCAACGTCGCTGCAAAAATCGGCGCGCACAGCCGTTCGCCCAGACTCGAAATCGCATCCAGCGTTCGTGGCGTCAACTCCCGCAGCAGCGCCGTGCCCTCATAGAGCCTCGCGGCTTCGGCTAGAATCTCTTCGATTCTTCCCTGCACCAGCTCTTTCGCTTGCGACGATGAAACGAGCGCCTCCAGCGCTTCGAAATGTTGCTTTCGCAGCGCCTCGGTCAGCGTCCTGCCCGCGTCGCGGTCGCCTTGTTTCGCGTGGTGAGCAGCGTCAATCAGCCGGTTGGTTACCCCGCTCATCGCCGAGACCACTACTGCCACCGGATGTTGTTTCGCCGCATTGGCTGCAATTTGGGCGGAACGTCGAATGCACGTCGCATCTCCGACCGAGGTGCCGCCAAATTTCATTACCTGAAGTTTTTTCGTCATGAATTTCTTCGAACCTAGCTAAAAATCATAACCGCTACGGCTCCCTGCTCCACGCGTTTCTTATCCGGGTGTTTCATCTCTTGCAGCGTCGTCGCCCCCGGCACAGCCTTTACGGGAGGGCTCGATTTGTTCAATCTCCGCTCAGGGAGTATAAAAAGGAGTCGCGCACAAATGCCTTTCACACATGTGTCCGCCCGCTTGAGTCGAGCATCCAACCTGAACGCGGACTTGTGTACAGGCGACCTGGGGAAAGACAAGCCTCGCGCGTTAAGCCAATACGCCGCAAGGCGCGAACGAGAAAAGCGGAATGACCAAACCTGCCCTGCTAACAGTTGACGACGACCCGGAGGTGCTGCGCGCCGTCGAGCGCGACCTGCGCAAACGTTATGCCGATCGCTACCGCATCCTGCGCGCGGATTCAGGCGCCACGGCAATGCGGTCGCTGGAAACTTTAAAACGCCGGCACGAACCCGTCGCGCTCTTTCTTGCTGACCAGCGAATGCCGGAAATGAGCGGCGTCGACTTTATCGGCCGTGCTATCAGCCTCTATCCGGAAGCGAAGCGCGTTCTGCTGACGGCTTACGCCGATACCGACGCGGCGATTCAGGCTATCAACCACGCACGCATCCATCACTATCTGCTCAAGCCATGGGACCCGCCGGAGGAGCAGCTCTATCCGGTGATAGACGATTTGCTCGAAGATTGGCAAGCCAATCACCGTCCGGCGTTCGAGGGCGTGCGTGTTTTGGGCCACCGTTGGTCTCCGCGCTCTTACGCCATTCGCGATTTCCTTGCGCGCAATCAGCTTCCCTATCGCTGGCTCGATGTAGAAGCAGCCGAACGCGATAAGGAAGTGCGTGACGCGCTCGAAATCGTGCAGCGCGAGTCGCTCACGCTGCCTGCAACGATTTTTCAGGACGGCTCGGCACTCTCTGACCCTTCGCAATCCGATCTCGCCGCAAGACTCGGTCTACGCACCAATGCAACCACGTCCTTTTACGACTTGCTGATCGTAGGGGGAGGCCCCGCCGGACTGGCCGCAGCCGTCTATGGCGCGTCTGAAGGACTTACCACCGTCATGATCGAGCGCCAGGCTCCCGGCGGCCAGGCGGGCATGAGTTCGCGTATCGAAAACTATCTGGGCTTCCCTTCCGGCCTCAGCGGAGCCGATCTGGCTCGCCGCGCCGTGACGCAAGCACGACGCTTCGGTGTGGAAATCCTCGCACCGCAAGAAGTTTGCAGCCTGCGTGTGGAAGGCGGCTCGAAGTTCGTCAAGGTTTCCGACGGAACGGAGATCGGCGCGAAAGCGCTTGTCATCGCGACCGGCGTTTCCTATCGCAAACTCAATGTTCCTGGCCTCGAACAGCTGCAAGGTGCGGGTGTCTACTACGGCGCGGCAATGACCGAAGCTGCGACCTGCAAAGACGAAGACGTCTACATTGTTGGCGGCGCAAACTCTGCGGGACAAGCCGCCATGTTCTTCTCAAAATACGCTCGGCGTGTGGTCATGCTGGTTCGCGGCGCTTCGTTGACGCTCAGCATGTCGCAATACCTTATCGAACAAATCAAGCAGACACCGAACATCCATGTCGAGTACAACTCTCACGTGACGGAAGCCTTCGGTACTGAGCGCCTGGAAGCTTTGTCCGTATTGTGTTCGACCAGCGGGGAAACGCAGAAGGTGCCGGCTGCTTCCCTTTTCATCTTTATTGGCGCGGCGCCGCTTACGGACTGGCTCGCCGGCGTCGTCGAACGCGACGAAAAAGGCTTCATCCTCACCGGCCGCGACCTGATGACCGACAACAAGTTGCCGCGCGGCTGGCCGCTCGAGCGCGAACCTTGGCTGCTGGAAGCGAGCGTGCCGGGCGTGTTCATCGCCGGCGACGTGCGGTACCGCTCGATCAAGCGCGTGGCCTCCGGCGTCGGCGAAGGGGCCAACGCCGTACAATTTGTGCATCAATATCTCGGGACGGTGTGAACATGACCAGCCCCAGCAATACCGCCGCGCAAATCGAAAGCATCGTTCGCGACCTCAAAACCAACTCCAACTTTGCCGACCTGTCGCCGGAAGATCTGACGTGGCTGGCCGAGCGCATGGAAGACGCACATTTCGCATCTGGGGATGTCCTCGGCCGCAAGGGCGATCCGATCTCGCACCTCAATGTGATCCTTGAAGGCGAACTTCAAGTTGAGTTTCCGGAAGAACCGGGCACGCCGCGCTTCATTGCGCATCAAGGTCAAATCACCGGAGCGTTGCCGTTTTCACGCTTGAAGAACTACATCGGCACGGCTCGCGCCGTACTGCCCCTGCACGTCCTGCGATTGCACATGCAATATTTTCCGGAGCTGATTCAGCGCATCCCCGTGTTGGGCTACCGATTGGTAGCGGTAATGTCCGATCGCATTCGCGAAACGACACGCCAGGAGACGCAGCGCGACAAGCTGATGGCCCTCGGCAAACTTTCCGCCGGTCTCGCTCACGAGCTTAACAATCCCGCTGCCGCCGCCCAGCGCGCCGCCAAAAGCCTGAAGGAAGCGATGGACAACGTGCGCGCGGCCAGCTTGCGCTTGCTGCAGCATCCGCTGACAAACGAACAGCGAAGGGCCGTGTTCGAGTTCGAACGCGAGGTAACCGATCGCGTCGCGGAAAAAAGCGACTCGCATCTTGATCCGGTGGCACTGAGCGACCTGGAAGCGGAGCTGACCGAGTGCCTCGAGGAGCACAAGGTCGAGGAACCGTGGAAAATCGCCGGGCCGCTCGCCGAAGCAAACGCAGACTTGGACAAGATGGAAGCCTTGCGCGCCAACGTCGGTGACGACGTCCTGATTGATGCGCTTCGCCGCGTCGCCGCTGTCATCACCATCTTCAGATTGATCCATGAGATTGACAACAGCACCAAGCGGATCAGCGAACTCGTCACCGCAATTAAGCGCTACTCCTACATGGACCAAGCCGCGTTGCAGGAAGTGGATGTGCGCGAGGACCTCGACAATACCATCAAGATTTTTGGCCACTGGCTGAAAAAAGGCATCATCGTAAAGCGCGAGTATGATCCCGACCTTCCGCGCGTTTGCGCGTATGGAAGCGAGCTCAACCAGGTGTGGACCAATCTGATTGATAACGCCATTGACGCCATGAACGGTCAAGGCGAATTGCGCATTCGGGCAGTCCGCGCACTGGACGCGGTGTGCGTGGAAATTGGCGACACCGGACCCGGCATCCCGGAAGACGCCAAATCGCGCATCTTCGATCCGTTTTTTACCACCAAGCCGGTGGGCGAGGGCACAGGGCTGGGCCTCGATACCGCAATGCGCATCGTGCAAAAGCACCACGGCACTATCGAGGTCAAATCCAAGCCGGGCGAGACTCGGTTCTTTGTGCGCATTCCGTTGCAACAACCGAGATTTCACAGCAATAACCAGCCCAAGCAGGAGCAGGAGGCGGCATCATGAGCAAAGGCTGTTCTCACTTGAGCCACATCAAGGACGTCCGTCCGCATACGAGGGGATGCGAAGAGTGCCTGAAGATGGGCGACTCCTGGGTGCACCTGCGGTTGTGCCGGGAGTGTGGCCACGTGGGCTGCTGCGATTCCTCCAAGAACAAGCACGCGACCAAGCACTTTCACGCAACCAAGCATCCGATCATGCAGTCCATCGAGCCCGGGGAAGATTGGATGTGGTGCTTCGTGGATCAAGTCGAGGTCGTAGGCTGACGGAAGCCGCAAGCCCCCCTCTCTCTGCCCGTTTCAATGCTCGCTCGCGATTCGTCTCCATCCAAACCGCTGCTATGATTTCGCATGACCAAAATTGATTGCCAGGGCGTGCTGTTTGATCTGGATGGAGTGCTCGTCGACTCTACGCCGGCCGTCGCGCGGGTGTGGACAATCTGGGCGCGCAAGCACCGCTTCGATCCCGAAGAGACGGTGCGCAAGGCTCACGGGCGGCCGAGCATAGCCACGATTCGCGAGCTTTTGCCAGACGCAGATCACGAGGCGGAGAACGCCCTGGTGGAGCGGATGGAAATCGAGGACGTTTCGGACGTAGTTCCCTTGCCCGGCGCTCTTGAACTTCTGGGATCGCTACCGGCCGATCGGTGGACGGTTGTGACGTCTTGCACGCGCGCACTGGCCCTGGTTCGACTGCGTGTTGCCGGACTTCCTGTGCCCGAGAGAATGGTCACGTCCACGGACATCGTGAACGGGAAGCCACATCCGGAGCCGTACCTGAAGGGCGCGGGGCTCCTCCGAATTGCCCCTCAGGATTGTGTGGTCTTTGAAGATGCGCCGGCGGGAATTCGGGCGGGCAAGGCGGCCCGGAGCCGTGTCGTGGCATTTCAGACAACCGAGAGCGACGAATTGCTGAGGCAGGCAGGCGCGGACTGGATCGTGAAGGATGCGTCAGCCGTGAGTATCGCGGAAAGGAATGGTGCGCGAGGAATCTCGCTCTTGCTGCGCAGTTCGTGATGGACCCGTTGCCACGCACTCAACTTTTGGTTATCTTTTGATTAATATAAACTGCTTGGGACCCGTATTCTTAACGCTACCTAGCTCTTCTTTGCTCGCCAAGACCACACCCAGCGGTCGCATACTGAATTCTCCAGCCACAGAAGAAGCGCCGGCTAATTTTGACCAAAAACCATACAGGGCCATGAGCACCACGACGCAAACGCTTCCCGAGAATCCCACTGCTTCGCAAGAAACTCAGCCACGGGCTTCCGGGCTGCCGCAGCTGATTACCGCGATGCTGAAGTCCGGCGGGCACATCAGCGACCTGATTTTTTCTCCAGGCCGGGCGCCGCAAGTGGAAAAGAGCGGCCAGCTGGTGGAACTCAAGTTCAAAGGGCTGGAGTGCCTAAAGCCGCAAGACACGCGAGCGATTGCCTACGAGCTGATGGGCAAGAACGAAACTCCGATCCGCAAGCTGGAACAGGAGGGATCGGCCGACCTTTCTTACGGCATAGACGGCGTTGCCCGCTTTCGCGTGAATATTTTCCGCCAGCGCGGCAGTCACGCGATCGTGATGCGTGTGATTCCAGACAATATTCCGAGCTTCGACGATTTGAAGCTGCCAACGGTGCTGCAGGAGATCGTCGAGTTGCGGAACGGGATTGTGTTGGTCACCGGACCCACGGGTTCGGGCAAGTCTTCGACGCTGGCCGCGATCATCGACAAGATGAATCTCGACAAGGCCTACCACATCCTGACGATCGAAGATCCGATCGAATTTCTTCACAAGCACAAGCGAGCGACCATTCACCAGCGGGAGCTGCACAGCGATACGCCGACGTTTGCGCTGGCGCTGCGCGCAGCGTTGCGGCAGGCACCAAAGGTCATTTTGGTGGGCGAGATGCGCGACCGCGAGACGATTGAAATTGCGCTTGAAGCGTCCGAGACGGGCCACTTAGTAATGTCGACGCTGCACACGATTGACGCCGCCAAGACGGTAGAACGCATCGTAGGCGTGTTCCCGCTGGCCGACCAGCAGGCCATTCGCACGCGCCTCGGCAAGGCCTTCCGCTTCATTGTTTCCCAACGCCTGCTGCCGAAAAAGGACGGCAACGGCCGCATCGCCGCCGTGGAAGTTCTCAAGTCCACGATGCGTACGCGCGAGTACGTTGAAAAAGGCGAAAGCGAAGGCAAGTCGCTGCTCGACGCGATGCGCGACGGTTCGAACGAGGGCATGCAGCACTTCGACGCGGAATTGAACAAATACGTGCGGCAAGGTCTCGTGGACTTCGATGTGGCGATAGGTTTTGCAACGAACGCCGGAAACTTCCGGCTTGAGATGCAGGATTACCTCGAAGACCCGAAAAACGGGTACCGGAAACCTAATTCTCCTGGCGCCGATCCCGACCTCGAACCCTGAGTCTCGCCGCAGTGCCTTGAGACAGACCGCTCGTCAACTCGGCACTGATCCCGAGCTTTCATACAACTCGATCAATACCTTCGCGCCGTCAAGCGCCGTGACCAGGAAAAAATTCACGCTAGTTCCATCCGCTCCGGGACGCTTCGCGGAATAGACCGGCTGCACGCCAAACTGTTCGCGCAAGACCGCCGCCGCCCGGTCCACGTTTTCGCAGGGGAACTCCACTTGCTGGATGCCCTCGCCCTGTTTGCTCAGAAAGCGCGCGATTGCCCCAGAACCTTCCGGCTCGCGAGTAGTCAAGACGTCAAGCTTGATACCGTCGGGAAAGTGCAGCTCGAACTCGCTGGCGTCCTGCTCGGGTGGAACTTGAGCCAGGCGCGGCCAGTCGTTCGCCTCGCGAACTTTGGCAAAGGTCAGCGGTTGCACCGCCAGCCCGACCGTGGCGTTAGGGTGCGCTCCACAGAGCTGAGCCAACTCTGGGTTTCGCCACCAAGCCTGTACGGCTGCGCCGGCTCGACGGCTACCCACGCGATAAATTTCCGACGCGGCTTCGAAACGCTCCTGCGCATCCTGGCTGGCAAGGCCGTCGATCCATTCTTGTTTAAGTTCGCTCATTACTCAATTCATTGTTGAGAGTCGAGGCTAGTCGGCTTCGGCCACTTTTTTTGGCTTCACGAGCAGCGAAGCAGCAACCGCTATGGCAAGCATGCCCATCACGACACCGAGGGAGACACCAACAGAGATGTGCAGCCACGGCTCGACGATCATCTTGCCGCCAATAAAGATCAGGACCAGAGCCAAAGCGATCTTGAGGTAGGCGAATTTGTCCAGTACGCCGGCCAGCAGGAAGTACAGCGCCCGCAGGCCGAGAATGGCGAAGACGTTGGAGGTAAACACAATGAACGCGTCGCGAGTGATGCCAAAAATGGCAGGAATGGAGTCCACCGCGAACGTAACGTCGGTGATTTCGACCACCAGCAGGACGAGAAACAATGGTGTGGCATAGCGTTTGCCGTTTTCACGAACGAAAAAACGCTCTCCGCGATATCCGCGGGTTAGCCGAATGTGCTTGCTGACATAACGGACGAGGAAGTTGTTTTCGGGGTGGCTTTCCGCTTCGCGCGCCAGCAGCATGTGCAGTCCGGCATAAATGATGAAGGCGCCGAAGAGATACATGATCCATTCAAAGCGCTGGACGAGCGCAGCGCCCGCTGCAATCATGATGCCGCGCATCACAAGCGCGCCGACGATGCCGTAGGCCAGCACGCTGTGCTGGTATTCCTCTTTCACCGCAAAGACGCGAAAAATGACGAGGAAGACGAACAGGTTGTCCACGCTGAGCGATTTTTCGATGATGTATCCGGTGTAGAATTCGAGCGCGCGCTGGCGACCATATCCTTGCAGAATCCAGAGGCCGAAGGCGATGGCCAGCGTGATCCAAACGAGACTCCAGACCAGAGATTCTTTTATGGATATTTTGTGCGCCTTGCGATGGAAAACACCAAGGTCCACTGCGACAGCAACAAGCACAAATAAAATGAAGGCGATCCAGTGAAGCGGTGTGTCCATCTCCCCGTCAGTTCTGCCAGATCATGATCGTGTGCGGACTGGACCGAAACCGCCGTATGCGAGGTCTCTTGGCCGCGCGAATCACCGTGAAGATAGATTGTCGGTGGCGTTCAGATTCGTCAACTCAATTCGGAGCGTCTGGCCGGCAGCGACTTTCACCGGAACATCCCACCGCAAGCGCGCGTCTCCGGCCGAGGCGGTCAGAGCCAGCGTGCTGAGCCAATAGTTTCCGGGTGGCAAGCCGGCAATGGAGGCGTGCCCGTCCAGATCTGTATCGGCTTTGGCGGCCTGATATTTGGTTTGTGCTTCCGCGGGGGCCATCTGCTGGACGCGACGCCGGTGCGTGTTCTGCAGTTCCGCCCATTTGCGCGAGGGATTGACGCCGTCGAGTTCCAGTTCCATCCCGGCCATCGTTTCCGGACGCGCCATAATGAACTTCTTTAGGGCGCTCAAGTATTCCTGATGCTGCTTTTCGTACCGCTCAGGATTTTCCGTTTTGTCGGCCTCCCTGAATTTCGGAACTGGTATGCCATTCGTCACTCCGCCGCTGTTGGAGCGCTGGTAAGCCAGCAGGAATTCGGGCACGTGCAGGACGTCATCAGGCGTGAAGAGCTTGTCTACTCCCGGTAGCGTAAGGTCTATCACGTCATGCTTGTGGAGCCACGCGCGGAGTTCCGGAGAAATCTTAAGGTCGTCTATGAACTTTTCCCGAGCGGGAGGACCATCGCGCTCGTCGATCTCTTTCACGATTTCGTCGTAGCTTTTTGTCAGAACATAGAACGTAAATTCGCGGACCGGCTCAGGCTTCGCAGCCGTCGGAGTCACACGGGCTGTAAATTCAAGCTTGCCGTTTGCGCTCTGAGCAGACCCGCGCCCACTCAGAGCGACGAAGGCGGCCGCAACGAGGATGATTTTCTTCATTGGGCCATCGTAGCAGACGGGTGTATTGCGGCCCGGAGTTCATTTGGCACGGAATGCGTAACGTCCACCCCCGTCCACACGAACGACTGGCGCCTGGTGATGCGTTTCGAAGAAATCGAAGCCTTCCTTAAGGTTCATCCAGAACGAAACGAGAGCAAGATCATTCCGATGTGTGGCGGCAAGTTTGTCCAATCCGTCTGTGGTGAGGCGCGCGGGAAAGATTTCGATGGGAATGTGCATCTGACCGGAGTTTTGCGCGAGTACCGCGAGCCAGTAGATTTCTTTGATGCCATCGTCGGTGATGGGAATACAGCCGATCGTCACGCAGTTTCCGTGAAGAAAAATGTCGCCGCCCAGATTCTGCTTCGAGCCCAGGATACGGTCAGAGGTGTTGGGATAGCTGACATGGAGGCTGAGATAAAAGTTGCTCTGCGGATTGAACCAGTCGAGTTCGTAGAAACCTTCGGGAACCTGTTCATCGCCGAAGCGGCGCTTGGGGCCTAGAATTCCAGAGGTTGCGCAAATGGAATAGGTCTTGGCGAGGACGTAGTTCCCAACGGCAGCTTCGACCCAGAGTTCCAGCACACCTTCCTTCTTGAAGGCTCTCAGCAGAATTGCTTTCGGTGGATAGCCGACGCCTTTGCTTATGAGCAGTTGCTTGACGACTTCATCTTTTTCTTCAGCCGCGGTTCGAACGCGCGGGAACTTCCACTGCCGGTCGCGGAATGAAACGGCGCCGGGCGCGGCGAGGGACAGCGAAGCTGAAGCAAGAAAGAACAGGCACACACGGCGGCTCGGCATCGGGTTGGGTTTCCTGCCAGCACGGTTCTAAAACAACCGAAAGACCGTTTCGACTTTGATCCAGGATGCGACCGCACGTTGGGTGCTGTCTTTGGCGGGAATAAATTGCCAGTTGCGAACGGCTTGAATCGCGTTTTCGTCGAGGCCCGCGCCCAGGCCGCGAATCACGCGGACTTCTTTAGCGCGGCCGTCAGCGCCGACCAGCACACTCAACATCACCGAGCCCTGCAATTTCGTTTTGCGCGCCTCTTCGGAGTACAGTGGATCGGGGCAAACCCGACAAATGACCTGCGAGGCGACAGGGCCGTACGGGCCGGCGTCTTTGCCCAAGCCGACGCCGTCACCCGGTTCGATCCCCATGCCATGATCCTTTCCATCGCCGATGCCGTTTTTGCCGGAGCCTTCTGAGCCGTTTTTGGTCGGCATCCAAGGAAGGCCCACATCGGTGGTCGTTCGAACAAACTCCGGAGCGTCTGCATTGGCGATAGTGACTTGGACAGCGAGAGGATGCGGCCGCGAATCCGAGAGATGCGGTTGGATAAGCGCAATGCGAGTCTCTGGCGCCAGCTCACCGCTCGATGGCGGAAGTGTATCGTGGCCGCCGCTGTCGCCGCTCCTGCCCGACGCACGGTGGGAGCCGCGATAACCCCAAAAGGTTGCTTCGTTGTTTACCTAAAAAAGCCGGAAAGTTACTTCGA
>UEXQ01000319.1_pt1 | contig 28987 bp, 18 predicted proteins | sample 4301111 | NCBI WGS metagenome assembly UEXQ01 (sample SAMEA4773181, study PRJEB27434) | metagenome | biome: 2259; feature: agricultural soil; material: soil | place: USA | collected 2014-09 | depth 0.25 m
TCCTGCTTGCCTCCGTCTCTCCGAAGAGGCACGATAGCGCTGAGGAAACCGCGCCTCTTCGGGAGGACTCCATGTCAGTTCGCATCCTGCCTTTGGGTAGCCTTGTGGTTCTCGGCATCGGACTTCTATCGGCAATTCCTTCGCATGCTCCGGCCCCGGCATCCGCTCCTGCCGATCTTCACGTCAACATTCGTGAATGGGACGTTCCCACTAAAGGCGCACACCCTCACGATCCCGCGGTTGCCCCTGACGGCTCACTCTGGTTCACCGAGCAAATGGTCAGTAAGCTCGGCCGCCTCGATCCGGCTACAGGCGCTTTCAAGGAGTATCCGCTCAAAGGTTCAAACGATGGCCCACATGGCCTCGTCGCGGACCACGATGGAAACATCTGGTACACAGGAAATTTTGCCGCTCACATCGGCAAACTCAATCCGCGCACCGGCGAAGTCACGCAATACAAAATGCCCGATGCCAAAGCCGAAGATCCGCACACCGCTGTCTTCGACGCGAAAGGCATCCTCTGGTTCACCGTTCAAGTTGGCAACATGGTCGGCCGTCTCGATCCCAAATCCGGCAAAATTGAATTGAAGGAAGTCCCCAGCAAAGACGCGCGGCCCTACGGCATTCAGATCAATAGCAAGGGCGTTCCTTTCTTCTGCGAATTCGGCACCAACAAGATGGCCAGCATCGATCCGCAAAGTATGCAGATCAAAGAATACACGCTGTCCCAAGGAGCTCGTCCGCGTCGCATGGCCATCTCCGCCGACGACAAGGTCTATTTCACCGATTACGCTGGAGGGAATCTCGGCCGTCTCGATCCCTCATCCGGCGCAGTCAAGATGTGGCCGTCTCCTGCCGGTTCCGCCTCGAATCCCTATGGAATCGTCATCGCTCCCGACGGCATGGTCTGGTACAGCGAATCCGGCGTAAAGCCCAACACGTTGATCCGCTTCAATCCCAACACCGAAGAGTTCGCCCGTGCCAACATTCCCTCCGGCGGCGGCACTGTCCGCAACATGGACGTCACTCCAGACGGTCGCATCTATCTCGCCTGTTCCGGCGTCAACAAAGTCGGCGTCGTCGAGCCATCTCGCTAAGCGCGAACGGCTCTCGTAGTGTTGGTCTTTCAGAAATTTTCTTCTCGCAGCTTCCAGTTCGCCCGCGCAATCCGCGGTACCTCAAAGCGATCCCTCGTGCGCGCATACCATCCCGTTCCGTGCATGCGCCCGACCAGCTTCAGTTTCGGGGTGTCGATGTGGTGTTTTTCTCGATCTAGCACCATCTCGTCATGCACATGCATCGCCAGCACGCGTCCCAGCACCAGCGCGTTGTCCGGTCCCAGGTCCACGATCTGCATCAGCTCGCATTCCATCGCCACGGGACTGATCGCAATCCGCGGCGGCTTTACGCGTACAGAAGGCAGTGTCTTCATACCTGCTTCGGCTAACTCGTCCACTCCCGCTTCGAACTCGATCGCGGTAATAACCATCGCCTCGACGGTTTCCTCCGAAACCAGATTCACGACGAACTCCCCCGTCTCGCGGATGTTTCGTCGCGTGTCTTTCGGCCGCCCCGGTTCGTGGCTGCTCACACCAATTCCGATCACCGGCGGCTCACCCGAAAACGCGTTGAAAAATGAAAACGGCGCCGCATTTAGCCGGCCGCTTGCATTCTGGCTGACTACCCACGCAATGGGTCGCGGGGTGATCGTCGCCACCAGCAATTTGTACCGGTCACGTGCGGAAAGCTCCGCGAAATCAAACAGCATTCATCCTCCTCAATACCACGATGTGTGATGTCAGCAGGGCGTGCTCGGGCACATGCACGCGCTCCACGCCGCAATCGCACAACCTCCCATTTTAGGTACGACTCTGTTAGAGTGCGCTCATCACTCAGAAGAAACTCAGGAGAAGAGAATGAGAATGTCGCGGCCCCGCTTCGTACGATTCTTCGTCTTTGCGAGCTTGCTTCTCGTCCCATCCGCCGGGCTGCGCGCTCAACAATCTTCGCCGTCATCCGCGAACGCCGCCGCCATAGACATGGCGATCGTCAAACCCGACAGCGTCGGCTTCTCCTCCGAACGACTCGAGCGCCTTCACTCCCTCATGCAACAAACCGTCGATCACAAAGAGCTCCCCGGTGCGGTCACTATCCTCGCCCGCCACGGCAAAGTCGTCGACTACCGCGCTTACGGCGTGAAAGACGTCGCCAGCAACGCTCCTCTCAGCAAAGACGCCATCTTTCGCGCCTTCTCCATGACCAAACCCATGACTGCCGTCGCCATGCTCCAGCTCTACGAACAGGGCAAATGGCTCCCCTCCGATCCCATCTCCAAATTCATACCCGAATTCGAGCACCTCAAAGTCTTCAAAGGCGTCGACCCTGCGGGCAACATGATTCTCGAAGATCCCGTTCACCCTCCCACCATGGCCGAACTCATGACCCACACTGCCGGCTTCACGTACGGCTTTTTCGGCAGTACTCTCGTCGACAAGGAATATCAAAAGGCGAATCTTTTTCAGGCCAAGTCCTCGCAGGAATTCATCGAGAAGCTAGCCAAGCTCCCGCTCACGTATCAGCCTGGCACTCGCTGGTCCTACAGCGTCTCCATGGACGTCCAGGGCTATATCATCGAAAAACTTTCCGGCCAATCCCTCCCCGACTACATGCAGGAACATATCTTCAAGCCTCTCGGCATGAAGGACACCGCTTTTTACGTACCCGCCGAAAAGCGCTCCCGCTTCGTCACCATGTATCGCGGCAACGAAAAAGGCGAAATGATTCCAGCCGACACCAGCACCGGCGGCGATTATTCTTCCCAGCCCGGCATGGCTTCGGGCGGCGGCGGCTCCGTCTCAACCGCCGAAGACTACTACCGCTTCGCCACCATGCTAGCCAACGGCGGGGAACTGAACGGCGTCCGCATCCTTGCGCCCTCCTCCGTCCAGCTGATGAGCACCAACCATCTCGCTCCGCATTTGCTCACCGGAGAATTCGGCATCGGCGTTCACGTCATGCGTCCCGGCTTCGGTTATGGCTACAACTGCGCCGTAGAATACGATCCGCAACTCGCCAATCTTCCCGACGGTCGCGGAACTTTTTTCTGGGACGGCGCGGCCGGCACCTGGTTCTGGATCGATCCCACCAACGACGTCGTCTTCGTCGCCATGATCCAGCGCCTTTGGGGGCCAGGCATGCCCATGGTCGAGTACCAAAGCCGTTCCGCCGTTTACCAAGCACTGGTGAATCCGAAAAAGTAGCTGCTGCTACATCAATGCAGGTACGGCGGTGATACGGCATCTGGCCTATTGGCAGCCCTAACACTACGGCCCACACTTTCCTTGAAGCTGGCGGTCATCCCTCTCCCACAACGGCGAGGAAGACTACGCTTGGCGGCCCTCGACGGTCCTTCGTAGTTTGCCCGTCCTGGAAGCCGCCGTTGACCGCCAGTGATCCACGTCGCGACCCGTTTGCCCGTAGCGGCAAGCGTTGACCCAGCATTCTTGCCGTTGATTCAGAGGCACGGCCTCTCTGATTCAGTGTCCGTATCCGGTCATCTGTCCACTTTTGGACGCCAAAATTTTTTGAACCTTCGCCTCTTCCTTTCGTCTATAACCATGAGCCCGCTCATCTTTTCCTAAACCACGCGAGGAAGCCTTGATGCTAACCGCTCTGATGCAAGACATCCGCTACGCCTTTCGCCAGCTCCTCAAAACTCCCGGTTTCACCTCCACCGCTATTCTTACTCTCGCTCTCGGCATAGGCGCAAACGCTGCCATCTTCACCCTCGTGAATGCCGTTCTTCTGAGAAAACTGCCCGTGGCGGATCCCAAAACCCTCATCCGCATCGGAGACGAAAACGATTGCTGCGTCAATAGCGGCGCGCGCGAAGATGGCAAGTACAGCTTGTTCGCCACCGAAACCTGGCAACTTCTCAAAAAAAACACTTCCGAATTTGAAGAGTTGGCCGCCATGCAGGCCGGCTTCGGCTTCCGCCCCGTCACGGCGCGGCGCGACGGCGACAACGTTTCCCGCTCCATGATGGGCGAATTCGTCTCCGGCAATTATTTCCGTACTTTCGGCCTAAAGCCCCACGCGGGCCGCTTCATCACGGACTCCGATGACCAGCCTGGCGCTCCCGTCGCCGCCGTCATCAGCTACCGCACATGGCAGCGCGAATACGCCGGCGCTGACACTGTCATCGGCAGCACGTTTTGGATCAACACGAAGCCCGTCACCATCGCAGGTATTGCTCCCGCCGGTTTCTATGGAGACCGTCTCGCCAGTACTCCTCCCGACTTCTATATTCCCATCGAGTCCATGCCCGCCATCGCCAATGCTCCCTACGTGCACAGCCCCGACTCCAACTGGCTCTATATTGTCGGCCGCCTAAAGCCCGGCGTCTCGCTCCCGGCGCTCCAAGATAAAATCAGCGCCCTCGTACGTCAGTCCTTCGCCCGAACCAATACTTTTTCCGCGGGCCGAAACAAAGACCTTCTCAGGAAAACCCACGTCATCCTCACTCCCGGCGGCGGCGGCATTCAGAATCTTCAGGACGAGTACGGGTCCAACCTTCGCCTCCTCATGATCATTTCCGGCATCGTTCTCCTCATCGCCTGCGCAAACATTGCCAACCTTCTCCTCGTCCGCGGCATGGGTCGCAAAGCCGAAATGTCCGTGCGCACGGCTCTTGGTGCCGCACGACTCCGCATTGTTCGCCAGCTCCTCACCGAGAGTGTCGTCCTCGCTGGGCTCGGCGGCCTCGTCGGCCTTCTCGTCGCTTATCTCGGCACGCGCATGTTGCTTGCTCTTGCTTTTCCCGGAGCCGACAGCCTTCCCATTCAAGCCAGCCCGTCGCTGCCGGTCCTTGCCTTCGCCTGTGGCCTCTCTCTCTTCACTGGCATTCTCTTTGGCGTAGCTCCCGCTTGGATCGCCGCGCAAGCCGAGCCCGCCGACGCTCTCCGCAGCGGCTCACGCGCTTCGTCCGGCGGTGCTTCCTTACTCCAGCGCGGTCTCGTCGTTCTTCAAGCCGCGCTGTCTCTCGTCCTCCTCGTCGGCGCCGGTCTTTTCTCGCGCAGCCTCAACAAGCTCCAATCCACGGACCTAAAACTCGATTCCCGTAATCGCTACATCGTGCACATCAATCCGCAAGCCGCCGGCTATCCACAAACCCAGCTCGAATCTCTTTATCGAATCATTGAAGACCGCTTCCACGCACTTCCCGGCGTCAACAAAGTCGGCCTTGCCCTTTACACACCGATGGAAGACAACAACTGGAGCAACTCAATCCAGGTGCAGGGACAGCCCGATCTCAACGACGGCGCATCCATTGTCAAAGCCAACGCAGACTATTTCGATTCCGTCGGCACTCGCGTGGTCATGGGCCGCGGCATCACCGAAAAAGACACTGCCAACGCGCTCTCCGTCGCGGTCGTGAACCAGGAATTCGTCAAGAAATTCTTGAACGGCGCCAATCCTATCGGCCAGCATTTCGGCGCGCCCGGTCCCGACTCCACTGCCGACTATGAAGTCGTCGGCGTCGTAGAAGACACCGTCTACACCAGCGTTCGCTGGAAAAACCATCGCATGTACTTCGCCCCCATCCTTCAGCGCCCCGCTCGCATACAAAAGACCATGCCCATCGAGAAAGACGAATCGCTCTATGCCGGTGCCATGGTCATCGCTACCGACCGGCCCATCAACAACATGGAAACGCTCGCCCGCAAGACTCTTGCTTCGATTAACCCCAACCTCACTACCGTCAAATTCCAAACCTTCGACGAGCAAATCGCCGACCGTTTCATCGAAGACCGTCTCATTGCTCGCCTCACCATGCTCTTCGGCGTTCTCGCTCTTCTCCTCGCCACCGTCGGTCTTTACGGCGTTACTGCCTACACCGTCGCTCGCCGCACCAGTGAAATCGGCATCCGCATGGCTCTCGGCGCCGAACGCAGCGCGGTTATTTCCACTGTGATGCGCTCCGCTCTCTTTCAATCCATTCTCGGCCTTGCTATCGGCGTTCCGGTCGCCTACCTCTGCGTCCGCTACGTCGAATCCGAGCTTTACGAAATGAAAGGCCTGGACACTACGGTTCTCATCGCCTCCATCTTGGTGCTCACTACCGCCGCCGCACTCGCCGGCTTGATCCCGGCTCGCCGCGCCTCTTCCATCGATCCGGCGCGAGCGTTAAGAACCGAATAAGCCGCACCGCTGTCCTTTGCGGAAACCAGCACGGTCGTAGTTTCGCTTGACCCTGAGTTTTCTAGGGCTGCGGACATAAGCGCTTAGCCATCAAGGGCTTAGCTGCGAGGAATTGTTTCTGCGGCTATCAGGCTCTATGGGGCCGGCCAGCGCCGGCTCTATTCGCGACGTAACTCCCGCCTCCCTCTAGTCGTATTCCCCTTAAAGCCGCTCACTCCTGCGACTTGGCCGGAAGCCTGTCCCGGGATTCGGTAAAATAATAGGCAACAAGAAGGGCCCTCACTCTCGTGCTTGCCATCGGGGACAATTTTGCCCAGACCGTTAGCGCCTTGCGTGCTCACAAGTTGCGCGCCTCTCTCACCATGCTCGGCCTTACCATGGGCGTCGCCACCCTCATCACGGTCATGACCATCGTGCAGGGTGCCAACCTCTACGTCGAAAACAAAATCGCCAATCTCGGCACCAATGTCTTCCAGATCGCTCGCACGCCCTTTGCGGTCACCGACTTCAGCATCATCATCAAAGCGCTCAAGTACAAAAAAATCGAGCTGGACGATGTACGCGCCGTCGCCGGAAGCTGTCCTGCGTGCGGGGAAGTCGGCGCCACCGCCAGCGCCACCGTGCGGGCGCGCTATGCCGACAAGGAAGCTCAAGACGTTAGTTTCTACGGCCAGACGCCAAGCATGGCAGATATCGATACCCGCGCCGTCGAATTCGGTCGTTACTTCAGCTCCGCCGAATCCGAACATCGAACCAACGTCTGCCTCATCGGCGATTCGCTGGTACAGAAGCTTTTTCTCGGTGTTGATCCCATCGGCAAGAGCATTCGCATCGGCAACGATGAATTCATGGTCATCGGCATCATGGAAAAGGTCGGCAGCGTTCTCGGTCAGGACCAGGACAATTTTGTCACCGTCCCTCTTTCCGTCTTCCTTCGTATTCAAGGCATCCATTCGAGTCTCACCATCAACGTCAAAGCGCGCGAAGGGCTTTTCGAAGCAGCGCAGGACCAGGCGCAACTCGTCCTGCGCGCGCGCCGCCATCTCAGCGGGCAGATGGAAAATGATTTTTTCATCGGCACCAAAGAAAGTTATATGGCGCTTTGGCGCAGCATCAGCGGTGCATTTTTTGGCGTTTTCATCCTCGTGAGCGCCATTTCCGTCGTCATCGGCGGCATCGTCATCATGAACGTCATGCTGGTCAGCGTTACGCTACGCAAGCGCGAAATCGGCGTACGGCGCGCGGTCGGCGCGACCCAGGGCGACATTCTCGGCCAATTCATTCTGGAAAGCCTGCTGCAGTGCCTCGCCGGTGGAATCTTGGGCATCGGCCTGGGATTTTTCGTCGCGCTCCTTCTGCGCACCTACTCTCCGTTTCCCGCGTCCGTGCGCACCTGGGTTGCGGTCATGGGGCTGGTGATGAGCTCCGCGGTCGGACTCTTTTTCGGCATCTACCCGGCCGTGCGCGCGTCGCGCCTCGACCCCGTGGTCGCCTTGAGATCCGACTGATGAGCGCACTTTCACAGGTTGCGGATACAATGCGAGTTTTTAGCTGGCCGGGGCTTCAGCCTCCGCGTAAGCGTTCTGTTACCCAGCGGGCTTCAGCCCCTGAAGCTGCCCCGGTAGTACAGACCGCAGTCTGTGCGCTGACTTTGCGCCCACCAGACTCAGCGCCGACGAGCTCTCCCTTGGTTTTCTGCTCCTTACCTGGCGGAGTCACAACATGTCCTTAATGACCCTGGCCCAGGCCCGCGAAAATTTCGTCGCGGCGATGCAGACGCTCCGCTCCTCCAAGGTACGCTCCGCCTTGACTGTCCTCGGCATCGTGATTGGCGTCTCCTCCGTCATCTCCATGGCCGCCATCATTCAGGGTCTGAACAAATTCGTGCAGGACCGCGTCGAATCCCTCGGCTCGCGTACCTACTTCCTGACGCGCTTCCCTCCGGGAACCGACCCTTCTCACATGCCGGAAAAAATCCGTATCCGCCGCTACATCGGCTACGACTATGCCGAATACATTCGCTCCGCCGCACCCCACGTGGAAAATATCACCACCGTCGGCACGCGCGGTTTCTTCCTCGGTGACACCAACCGCATCACCAGCGGCGACAAAACCGTCGAAAAAGTGATCGTCCGCGGTGCCGAGCCCGAATACACCACCGCGCTTCCCCTCTTCAACATCGAACACGGCCGCTTCATCAGTGCCTTCGACCAGGAACATGCCCGCCCGGTCGTCGTCCTCGGTGCCGCCATCGCAGATTCGCTTTTCCCTGATCGCGACCCGCTTAGCCAGACCGTGCGCATCAACGGATCGGTTTACGAAGTCATCGGCGTTTTCAGCCATGATCAGGGACTGTTCCTCGGTCCAGGCGTGGATATCTTCGCCATCATCCCGCTCAGCAATTTCAAGAAGCAATATCCCGAGGCCAAAGAACTAATCATGCTCTTCACTGTCCCCAAGCACGTCAACGTGGCAGCCGCGCAAGCCGAAGTCATTCAAGCCATGCGCCGCATCCGCAAAATCCCTGCCGACAAGGAGAATGATTTTGAGCTCAGCTCGCCGGACTTCCTCAGCAATTTGTGGAATCAGCTCACCGGAGCCCTGGTCATTCTCACTTCGGTGATCAGCTCAATTGGTTTGCTGGTCGGCGGCGTCGGCGTGATGAACATCATGCTCATCTCCGTTACCGAACGCACGCAGGAAATTGGCGTCCGCAAAGCCATCGGCGCCCGCAAAGCAGATGTCCGCCTGCAATTCCTGTTTGAAGCTGTCGTCTTGACACTCGTGGGCGGCACTATCGGCATTCTTATCGGAGCGGGAATCTCTACCATGGTCCGCACTCTCGTCCCTTCGATTCCCGCAACGCTTTCCTACTGGTGGATCACGATTGGTTTCGCCATCTCTGTCAGCGTCGGCCTGTTCTTCGGCTACTATCCCGCCAACCTTGCCGCTAAGCTCGACCCCATCGCCTGTTTACGCTATGAGTGAACTCGTACCTACAGCGCCAATGTGGCCAATGCGGAGGGCTCCCTGCGCTCGGTGCAATTGTTCAATCACTGCCGCCACCTGATATAGTTCGCAACGCATCGCCTGCATCGGCGAGGTATCTAATGCAATTCTCTCTTCTCGCTTTGCTGCTCCTTTCCAGCGCTCTCTTGGCCCAAGATCGCACCGTCGAGCCCTCTTGGCTCCTTCGCGACCTCTCCGCCGCTCGCGAACACAAGACCGATCTCACCTCAAACTCCTGCCGCTACACTCCTCTGTTTGGCGAAGGAGACACCGAATCCCGCTATCCCCTCAGTGTCGCTCGCTTCGGTGAACTGACGATTGTGCCCGGTGGCGAATGCCACACGGTTTCCTATCCGCGCCAGGAAGAAATCTATTTCATGCGCGCAGGCCGTGGCATCATCCATTTCGCCGAGCAAACTCACTCTGTTGTCGCAAACGACTTTACCTACTTCCCGCCCGGTGTCGCCCATTCCATCTCCAACGACTCCGCGCAACCTCTTCGCATCATTCTCGCCACCGTCAAAATCCCTCCGCACATCCCTCTCTCGAAGCCGCCCAAGTTTGAAATCGCCAATCTCAGTGAACTCAAACAGCAAACCGTAGGCGGCCATCCCTCCTCCGTGCTCTATCAACTCATGATTGGCCCGCACAACCGCACTCGCGACCGCATCAATGCCGCCTACAGCATCGTGGATTTCTTCCTGATGGATTTCGCTCCAGCCGGCACCAACTTCCCGCACCATCACGAAATCGCCGAAGAAATTTATCTCGTCCTCGATGGCGAAGGTCAAATGGCCGCGGGCAGCGGCGCCGACGGCATCCAAGGTCTCTACTCCGCCAAAGCCGGCGATGCCTACTACTTTCGCCCCAACTGCACCGTCGGCTTCTACAACCGCAACGCTCCCGACGCCAAAGCTCACATCCTCGCCATCCGCGTCTACGTTCCCATGCCCAAATCCGACGACTGATTCCCGGGAACGCCGATCTCCCGATCGCCAACTCCGGATTACGTAGAGGCCGGCTTATCCCGACAACCTGCCGTGTAAGAGCTTCCGGCCAGGGAATGGCGATCCGCTGATCGGCGTTCTTAGTGCCGCCCTTCCCGGGCGCTTCGGTTGATATTCCTCGGACAACGCACCCTATGCATGACATGAGCACATCGTCCCTCACGATCTATTGCACCTCGGGCGGTTTCCATCGCACGATAAGCGCAACGAACCTCAAAACATCGATCTTTGCAGGGGCTCCCGCAGCTCGGAGACTTTATGGCGCTACCTTATCTCTATAACCGCTCGCTTCGGTTCGCCGCAGCGTTTACTCTGTTTTTTTCAACAACCTCTATCGCCGCCGACGAGCCCAAACCCAAGCCGGAAAACACCATTACCCTCCAGCTCGGCGACCCTGTTCCTATGCAGAAATTCGAGCATTCTCCCAAATTCTGGATTTCCGATGTAACCGACCGCTCTGGCAATCCTCAGCCCATGCTGGTCCTCAAGGAACGCGGCGGCATTTTCCTCGATAGGCAACCTACCGCTATCGTCAGAGATTCGCTCGAACACTCCCTCAAAGCCGCCAATCTCCTGGCACCAGATCAAGCTTCCGCCGACTTGGTTGTTCGCGTGTATCTGTTTCACTTTGGCCTGGCCTCCGGCTCTGCGCTCGACTTCTTCGGCAAAGTCGAATTTTCGGGAATGGTCAAGAATCCCAAGACCGGCGAGTCACTGGAAGTGAAGGCAACAGGAACCTCCATCGCCAATGGAGCCGTACGCAAGAAAAATATTCAGAAAAACGTCCAGGAAAACATTGAAGCGGCTCTGCGCGACGCCACGCGCAATTTTGTTCGCGGCACGCAGCTGAAGGACGCAGTCGCGCAACTCTATAAAGGGGACCTGCCGGAGCCGACATCGGCTCCCGCTGCGACACCGAATTAGTTTTCATGCAAGCTCGAAAAACACGGCAAGAAATCATTTTTTGGTTCCAGGAGGATTAGAAAATGCGTCGACTCATGATTGCCATCGCGCTCTTCGGGCTCTTCGCGGCTGCAGCTTCGGCTCGGCCCAAAGATCAAACGCCCATTTACAAAAGCGCCGAGGCCAAACACTTCACCACCGCGGAGGGGGTCGAGCTCAGTCCGGCATTCGTGGACTATTTCTACGCCGAGCTCCGCAACGAACTCACCAAGTCCAAGCTGGTCACCGAAGTCATTGGTGAAGGCGAGGCCGTGGACGAAGCCGACGCCGCCAAGTCCCTGGTCATCAGCGGCACCATCACCGAATATAAAAAGGGCAGTGTAGTCAAAAGTGCGTTGATCGGTTTCGGCGCCGGCTTCAAGAGCCTCAAAATGGATGCCGGCGTCGTCCGCCGCAGCGACAAACAGAACCTTTGCACCATTCAAGTCCATGTCAAAGTCGATCCGCGCTGGAATGAGAAAGTCATGGCCAAGGGCGCCGCGCACGAAGTGGTGAAGGAGATGAAGAAGGCGCTTACCGAAGGCGCAAAATCAACCCCTCCCGAAACAACCAAACCGTCCTGACGGCGGGAGCGCATTCCATGCCCATCACGCCTTTGCTAGCGCAGACTTCAGCTTGTCCTGAGATTCGAAGGGGCTGTGGTTTCGATATTTTCGCGTTGCGCGCCCGGATCCGTTTTGCACTGGCCTGCTGCATCGCTCTTGCCGGTTTTAGTGCAAACGCCGGCGTCGCCAAGATGAAGCTCTCTGGCTATCTAACCGCCCGCGCCGATGCCAGCACCTTGATGATTCTCGACGACCGCCTGGAACTCACCACGGCTAGCAAGATCATTGGCAAAGACGATTCCGGCGAGCATCCTCTTCAACTTGCGGATCTCGCACCCGGTATGTTGATCGAAGCTGAAGGCCAATGGCTCGATCGTCACCGATTCTTTCCCGAAAGACTGACCGTCGATCTCCGCCAGAATGACAGGAGAATCCATGGCACTGCCTACCTTCAAGAAGAACCACAGGACGCTTCAAAAATCGCCTCGGGTGAGGCGAGCTTACTGAAGGTCGATGGCTACTGGCTTTCTCTCGACGGTGCAACCAAGCGTGCTTGGAATGTCGCGAAAGCTAGCACCGGCCTGTCCGCAAAGGACTCCGGTGCAGGTACGTTATTGGCGGGCTATCACGTCAAATATTCCGGTTCACCCGGAAGAGACGGTCGCATCGCCGCCGAAGAAGTCGAACTTGGCCCGCCCGCACCCGCCGACGACTACAAGATGCCGCACAACCTCGAAATTGTCCGAGCCAAGGACCAGCAAACGGGAATTGACGTGCTGGAATTTCGACAAGGAAAGAAACTTCAGGGTCGTATGAAACTCCTGGCCGAGCGCACAGTTCAGGAGTATGTTTCGCATCTTGGCGACTCCCTGATTCCCGAAGGCGCCAAAGGCACGCGCCGCCCCATCGAATTCCGCTTCTTCGTTGTGGAAGATCCGGAAATCAACGCTGCGTCACTCCCGGACGGAACTCTGCTGATTAACACCGGCCTCCTCGGCGCCCTCGAGAATGAAGCGCAACTTGCTTTCATCTTGAGCCATGAAATGGCGCACGTCCTGCAGGTGCATTATCGCCGTGAAATCGAAGAGACTCGCGGCTCTCGTGTCGGACTGACGATTGCCGGCCTTGCTGCAAGTGCGTTCATCGGCAATGCTGGCATGTTCATGGCGGAAATTGGAATCGCATCGGCTGTAAACGGTCATCAGCGCGAATTGGAAAATCAGGCCGACCGCCTGGCTCTCCAGAACGTCATCGAACAGGGCTACGATCCACGCGAAGCTGCAAACTTCTCCCGCATCATCATCAACCGCTATGGGAGCCGCACTACCAGCAAACTGTGGTCCAATCACGACTCTAGCCTCATCCGAGGCAGCTTCCTCACAATTCAGCTCATGCGCGAATACCCCGAAGGCCATTGGAACGCCGCCAGAAAAAACACCCCAGCCTTTGAAAACATGAAAGACGACCTTGGTCCGGTAAAAATCATGTGAGTACCGCGAGGTAGAGTCGCGGTGTCGCCCATCGCTGGCCTGCGTCGCCCGGTGGATTTGTCGTTGTATAGCCAGTTAGTTCTGTAACTGCACCTTCGTCTAGTTGCCTCTGCCCCAAATCTGCCCTTCAACTCTGTTACCTGTTAGTGGTTTTCACTGCTATTAAATTTAGGACGGCGACGCGAAGTCGACATCCGCCAGGCCGCGCTCCTCGCTTACATCTCCCAGCTGCAGACGCTAAGCTCGGTGAAGCGCCTCGGCCAACCCTAACTGCTGCGCAATAGCTTCCAGGACTCTTTTGCGATGGCCCAGTCTTCCTGCGCCTTCAGCACCAGGACTCGCACGCGCGATTCGCCCGTCGAGATATCGCCGTCGCCGCGCGAACCTGCGTTTTTCGCCTCGTCGAGCTGCACCCCGAGAAATTCCAGACCCGCGCAGGCTGCCGCCCGCACCTCCGCTGAGTTCTCTCCAATCCCCGCCGTGAACACCAGGACATGCAAACCGTCCGACGCCGCGGCCATGGCTCCGATTCCCGCGCGCAGGCGATGCACAAAAATATCGAATGCCAGCTTTGCCCGCTTGTTTCCTTGCTTCATCGCCCCCACAACTTCGCGCATATCAGAAGAAATTCCGGAAATTCCCAGCAGCCCCGACTTCTTGTTCAGCAGGTCATCGAACTGCTCTCCGTTCAGCCTCTGCTCGCGCATCAGAAACGTCAGGATTCCCGGGTCAATGGAACCCGATCGCGTCCCCATCATCAAGCCTTCCAGCGGAGTAAATCCCATGGTTGTATCCACGCTGCGCCCATCGCGAATCGCCGCGAGCGAACACCCATTCCCCAGGTGGCAGGTGACCAACCTTAAATTGTTCAACTCCTTTCCGAGCAGTTGTGCTGCCCGCTCCGCGCAGTATTGATGGTTGATGCCATGAAAACCGTAGCGCCGAATGCCTCGCTCCACCCAGGCATAGGGTCCGGGGTAAATCGCGGCCGCGTCCGGCATCTTGCGATGGAAACCCGTGTCAAACACCGCGATCTGCGGGACGGCAGGGAACGCTTCCTCGATCAGCCGAATCCCCTCAAGTTCAACGCGGTTGTGCAGCGGCGCGAATTCGACGGTTTTCTCAATGGCTGCCTTGACTTCGCTGCTGATAGGAATAGGGACGAAGTAATCCGCGCCGCCGTTGACGATGCGATGCCCGACTGCGGCAATCTCCGTCTCGTTCTTCAGAATTCCTGCGCGACCGGAAGTCAGCGCACCAAGCAATCGTCGAGTCGCGTCCGCGCGGTCCGCGCTCTCCACGTCTTCCGTTTGTTCGCGTCCAGAAGAATCGCGCACGCGAAGCCTCGCGCGAGCGCCTTCCCACTCGATTTTTCCCTCCCACAGAGGGAGCGGCGGGGGATCGGGCAGCACTTCACCAATTTCGTAAACGCAGGACTTTTGGCTGCTCGAGCCGGAGTTGAGGACCAGAATGTTCATGCGGAGTTATTCGAGCGGCCTCAGTATGGCCACTTCCAATCGCGGATTTCCGGCAGGTCGTCGCCGTATTCACGGACGTATTGCAAGTGATCCACCAGCCGGCTGCGCAGATGCTGCTTGAAGTGCGCGTTGCGCGGCTGCAGGCGCACGGCGCGGTCCGCCGCGTCACCCGCAAGGTGGAAGCGGTCCAATTCATTCAGTACCGTCATGTCGAATGGCGTTGTTGTCGTGCCTTCCTCGCGGTAGCCGTGCACGTGAAAATTTGCGTGGTTCTTGCGTTTGTACGTCAGGCGGTGAATCAGCGTCGGATATCCGTGATACGCAAAAATCACCGGCTTGTCCGTCGTAAAGATGGAATCGAATTCGCGATCCGGTAGGCCGTGTGGGTGCTCGGAGGAGGTCTGCAGAGTCATCAGGTCAACTACGTTCACCACGCGAACCTTGATGTCGGGAAAATGTTCACGCAGCAGCGCAACTGCCGCCATGGTTTCGAGAGTAGGAACGTCGCCGGCGCACGCCATCACCGCGTCTGGTTCGACGCCGTTGTCCGTGGAAGCCCACTCCCAAATACCGAGTCCAGTCGTGCAGTGCTCGATGGCGGATTTCATGTCCAGCCACTGCAGTGCAGGCTGTTTTCCGGCAACGATCACGTTCACGTAGTTGCGGCTGCGCAAGCAATGATCAGCCACGGACAGTAGCGTGTTCGCATCCGGCGGCAGATACACGCGAACAATATCGGCCTTTTTGTTCACGACGTGATCGATGAAGCCGGGATCTTGATGCGAAAAGCCATTGTGGTCTTGCCGCCAGACATGCGACGTAAGCAAATAGTTCAGCGAAGCGATAGGCCTCCGCCACGGAATGTGGCGTGTGACCTTGAGCCATTTCGCGTGCTGATTGAACATGGAATCCACAATGTGGATAAACGCTTCGTAGCAGGAAAAAAGTCCGTGTCTTCCGGTCAACAGGTAACCCTCGAGCCAGCCCTGGCACATGTGCTCGCTCAACACTTCCATCACGCGCCCGTCTTTCGAAAGGTCTTCGTCGGTGGGTAGTGTGGGCTCCATGAATACTTTGCTGGTGGTTTCGTACAGCGCTTCCAACCGGTTCGATGCCGTTTCGTCGGGGCCAAACACCCGAAAGTTTCTCGAGCCCGCATTCACTTTCATGATGTCGCGCAACATCTTCCCAAGAACGCGCGTGGACTCTGCAAATTCCGTGCCAGGCTTTGCGACCTTCAATGCGTAGTCGCGAAAATTCGGCATGGTGAGATCTTTCAGCAACCATCCGCCGTTGGCGTGCGGATTTGCGCCCATGCGTCGATCACCTTTGGGCGCAAGTTCGGCAACGTCCGCGACAAGCTTGCCATTTTCGTCGAAGAGCTCGTCGGGCTTGTAGCTCTTCATCCAGTCTTCGAGAATTTTCAAATGGTCGGGATGTTTCTTGAATTCCGCAACGGGAACCTGGTGCGCGCGCCAGGTATCTTCAACCGGTTTGCCGTCAACAACCTTGGGCCCTGTCCAACCCTTCGGTGTGCGCATGACGATCATTGGCCAAGCAGGCAGTTCGGGTTCGCCGCCGTTGCGGGCAGCATCTTGAATTGCGCGAATCTCCGCGTACACAGTTTCGAAGAGTTCCGCCATGCGCTGATGCATGGTGTCGGGCTCGCGGCCTTCGATGAAGTGCGGTTTGTAGCCGTAGCCCGAAAAAAGTTCCGTGAGCTTGTCGTCGCTCATACGCCCGAGCAACGTTGGGTTCGCGATTTTGTAGCCGTTCAAATGCAGGATCGGAAGCACAGCGCCGTCGCGCGCCGGATTGAGGAATTTGTTCGAATGCCAACTGGCGGCGAGGGGTCCGGTTTCCGCTTCGCCATCGCCGACTACACAGGCGACCACTAGATCCGGATTATCGAGGGCTGCGCCGTATGCATGCGCGAGGGCATAGCCGAGTTCACCGCCCTCATGAATCGAACCTGGAGTTTCCGGTGCAACGTGGCTCGGAATGCCGCCCGGAAACGAAAACTGTTTGAAGAGGCGCTGCAGGCCTTCCTCGGTCTGCGGAATCTGACGGTAGATTTCGCTGTACGTTCCTTCGAGATAGGTATTTGCGACCAGTGCTGGCCCGCCGTGCCCCGGCCCCGCAATGTAAATCACGTTCAGATCGTGCTTTTGAATCAGCCGGTTCAAATGAACGTAAATGAAATTGAGTCCGGGCGTGGTTCCCCAGTGACCGAGAAGGCGCGGTTTGACGTGTTTTGGACTAAGCGGTTCGCGTAGCAGCGGATTGGCGAACAAATAAATCTGCCCGACGGAAATGAAATTTGCGGCACGCCAATAGGCATGCACTTTGCGCAATTCCTCCGGCGAGAGCGGCTGCTGTGGCTGGTGTTTGGCTGGGGTTCCTGCGGGGGTGGCCATGTTACGACTCCTTCGAGACTCATCTTAATCTTACCGGGCGGACTGAAGCAGCCGCTAGATCTAATCGAGGCTATATTTCAGGCGGCGGATACGATGTATCGTGTATGACAGCCGTCGGCGTAAGACGAGGTGACGCCCGACACACCGGAATGTGACGCCGATCAGAACAACCCATGCCAATTTTTGCCAGTGTTTGCTTGAGGCGTTTTTGAAACGCTCTCAAACCAGCAAATTCACTGGGAGAACGAAAATGTCCTCGGAATTGCAGCAGACGGAAAATCGCGAAGAGAACCAAGTGGCCGACAAGCGGAGATCCCCTTACAGGTTGCACGTCATCGGCAGCTGCCTGAGCTGCCAGCTGGTGAAGCAACGGGTCTTTGCCAGCTTTCGAAGCCGGCTCTGCCGGCGATGGACGCGATTTCCTCGTCCGCAAAATGCGAGGCTCGGCGGGTGGTTTGTCTGGTTCGCGAAGAAGAAAAAGGGCGGAAGCGCTGTGCGCTCCCGCCCTTTTGTGCGGTTCGAATGCGGCGCGATTCCCTAGAAATCGAACCGTGCGCCGAATTGGAGCTGGCGAGCGCCGTACAGCGCCCCGGAAGTGGTCGATACGGTGCCGAAGGTTGGCGATGGGGTTAGACACCCGTTGCTATGAGTCGAGCAAGCTCCCAACGATCCTGGTGCAGCATAGTTGTATGCGGTCGTGTTTACACCGCTGATGATCGTACTGTTAAAGAGATTGAAAGCATCCACCGTGAAATTCAGCTTAAATCGCTCGTGAAAGCTGAACCCCCGTCCCATGCGGAAGTCTACTGTCGTGAAGTTCGGCAAATTGTAAAGGTTGCGCGCCTGCCACGAAATTCGACCTCCGGTCGGTCCAGCGAAGGTGCTGACTTCCGCGCCGGTGAGGCCGCCATCGCTTTGCAACGTCTGGTAGGTCTTGTCCGACAGCACCGAGGTTCCGATATTTGCGTTGTAGGGCTGACCCGTCGCGGCCGTAAGAATGGCCGAAGCCGTCCAATCGTTCAGGAGTGAACGAGCAAAGGCGTTCGAAAGATTTCGAGCGTAACGCGGTTGCCAGACGATGCTCCCCACGAAACGGTGTCTTTGATCAAGATCCGAATAGGAGTAGTCCTGCTTAACGTTGTAAGGGTCCAGCACGCCGTCGGTTCCAAAGAATGTGCCGTTCGTGCCGGCGGTCTGGCCGTCGTCGAGAGCCTTGCTGTAGGTGTAGTTGAACAACAGCTCCACGTCGTGGCTCATCGGCTTGCGTACGGAGAGCACCAGCCCGTTGTACCAGGAATTCAACACGCTGGCCTGGTTCAAAATCAGCCCGGTGCCTGTATCGAGTCTTTGTCCCGGTGCGCCGATTCCCCCATACCAAGGCACGGTCACGGTGAATGCGGTCGTTGCGGTAGACGCGGAAGAGTCGAGGACATCGTACGTCCGCGTATTTGTGGTCGGCATGACATTTGAGTCGTAGCTAACCGGCAAACGCAGCCCTCTGCTCATAAGGTAGGTAGCCGATACCGCAAAACGCCCTGGCAGTTGTCGTTCGATACTTAACTCGGCCTCGTGGGCCAGGGGATTCACAAAGTCTGGAGTCATTCCGTGTGCGGCCGCAGCGTTGGCTGGCAATCCGCCCGCTGGAAGGCCAATCGTCGGTGCCAGCGCTCCCGCAAAGGGCGCCGCGACCGGCGGTCCGGGCGGCGTGAAAAATACGTCGGGGAAAACAGGAGCGCATCCTGATGTAGGTCCGCATCCACTGAATGTTTGCTGAAACACGCCGTTTTCGACGCGTAACGCGTAATAGGTGCTGTTGGAAGTTTTCCCGTAGAACATGCCGTAGCCCGCACGGACGACTGTCTTTGCGGTAGGTTGCCAGGCGATGCCGACGCGGGGCCCGAAATTGTTGGCATCTGTATTCAACGTTGAGGTATAGAGCGTCAGCAGCGGCGTAGCGGTATTGGGCCGAGGCGGCTGAGGGACCATCTGCAGGTCATATCGCAACCCGAGGTTGACGGTCAGCCCCGGTTTGATCTTCCACGTGTCTTCAAAATAGAGACCGAGATCGTTGTTGAGAAAATCGTCTTTGCCAACTCCGGTGATCGGGTCGTTTACTTGAGTGAAGCTGGCGTAGTGCTTGCCGGTCATCGAATCGCCGAGGTCCAACCCCACGGCGTCAGCGACCCAGCGGCAGAAAGTTGCATTGGCCCCTTGCGGGCAACCCGCGAATGCAGTCGCACCGTTATAGCTGTAGTTACCGTCACCCTGGAAGAGGTTGATCAGTAGTTCATGAATGATGTTGATGTCCACGCCCATCTTGAAAAGATGAGAGCCATGGGCAACAGAGAAGTTGTCCGAGAACTGGTTACGGTGCTCATCCGGGAAGGCTGGGCGCGGCAGGGCTGAAGTTTCTCCATAGGAGAAAATGTTCAGCAAGGAAGCAGATGGTCCAGGGGAGTTCGTGCTGGCAAATTCGAAGTCGCGGCCCCAGGCGTAGCGGAATTCGTTGACTTTGTTGTTGGAATACGTGGAGGTCCAGTTGGCGATGAAGAAGCGTTCATGCGTGCCTCCCGCGCCGTTCTGCGTCGCTCCGCCGTTGTTGACGGTTGGCGCGGTATTGTAACCGTAAGGCTCCTGCCAGTTCTGCCAGTTGAAGACAGCGCTGATGTGGTTGTTGCGGTTGGGCTGATAGTCAAGCTTACCCAGAAAGACGTCTTGTTTCAGGTTGCGGGCAAAGGCGCCGAGGTTGTCTTCAGAAATGAAGGCCTTGGCATTGGCGCAGGCCGTTGGATCAATGCCGGTTGGACATGCAAAGGCGTTGATTGCGGAGGGGGAAGTAGTTGAAGTGTAGAGAATCGGATTCACTTTGCGGAATCCGTCATACGTTCCAAAGAAAAACAGTTTGTCCTTTACGATCGGGCCGCCCGTGCTGATGCCAAACTGATTTTGCTGGTGAACCGTTTGCGTGAAGATTCCGCGCGTCTTGCTGAATGGATCCAGTGCGTTCAAATCCGGGTAACGCAGGTTGTAAAATAGGTCGCCATGCCACTGGTTCGTGCCGGACTTGGTGACCGCATTCACAACACCGCCCGCCGCTTGTCCATATTCGGCGCTGTAGTTGCTGTTGCTGACCTGGAATTCCTGGATGGAGTCGGCGCTGTAAACATAGCTAACAATAATGGCGCGGCCGCGAGCTTCGGAGAAAAACGCCTGCGTGTTATTGGCACCGTCCACGGAGTTGCCGTTGTAGAGGCCGGAGATGCCGCGAAAGCTGGTGAGACCACCGTTACCATCGGTAGTAACGCCGGGAGTAAGCAGCACGAAGTTTTCCCAGCGGCGCGCGGCGATGGGCAGGCCATCCACTAGCGTTTCACTGACCACTTGTTCTTGGGAGGTCTTGCTCGTCTCCAGCAGCGGCGTTTCATCGGTCACGGTGATGGACGTGGTCTGGCTTTGCAGAGGCAGCTTGGCGTCGAGCGTCAACGTGTCGCCGACGTGTACCGTGATGTTTTGAAATGTGAGTGTCGTGAAACCAGCCTTGCTCACAGAAACTTCGTAGCGGCCTGGCTGCAGGTAGGGCGCAGCGTACAGCCCAGCACTGTTGCTGGTGTAGGTTGTTTCCGCGCCGGTGTCGGTATTCTTGACGGTCACCGTTGCATCGGCGGTCGCCAATCCGTTCGGATCCGTCACCGTACCGGTAATCGCTCCCGTCGCGGTTTGCGCATGGGCGACCGGCAAAACAAACCAAGAAATTAGAGCAAGAAGGAACAACGCAAGGACACACTTACACCAACTAAAACACACCCCTTTTCCCATTTGTTCTCCAAAGATCTAGATTCTCACCCCGAGAATTTCATAAAGCTCCCAGACGATGTTGAGCGCATCGCCCCAGGTCGTCCAATTCAGATTTTGCGTGCTTCCAATCGGCGGTCCAGAACGCCGGGAAGGTCTAAAATTGGTCACCTCTATGTTAAGCCAGAGTCAAAGAAACCGGAATGGGTTGCGTGCAATTGGGGCTGTGGAAAGCTGTGCGCGGTTAGGGCGGACGGGCGTTTGCAAAGGAAGAGGGAATTGCATAGGGTGGAGTGCGGCTGTAAACGTTTACGCCGGAGCTTTCCTTATGCCTTTTCGCCGCTTTAACGTTACCTCTGCTGTTTTGGCATTGCTCTTGGTTGCTCCCTACGCTTCGGCGCAGACTCCAGCTCCGATTCGCTTTCTGGAAAAATCGAAAATATTTGTTCTCGACGCAGGAAGTGCTTCCTACGTCTTCGGAGTCAACGAACAGAATGCGCTGCAACACATTTATTGGGGCGGACACGTTGCGCGCGACGAAGACTTTGCAGCCGCGCGCAGCTTCAACGAATGGGCTTCATTTGATCTGGGGACGACAACGACTCCGCAGGAGTATCCCGGGTGGGGAGCCGGGCTTTACGTCGAACCGAGTTTGAAAGTCACGTTTCCCGACGGCAATCGCGATCTCGTTTTGCATTATGTCGAGCATCGGATAGACGGGAATACGCTGACCGTTACGTTGAAAGACATTGAGAGGGAATTGTTCGTTCAGCTTCACTACACGGTTTATACGAAGACGGGCATCATGCGCCGTGAGGCCATGGTGGAGAATCGCACCGGCAACCCTCTCGTTGTGGAGAACGCGCAGTCGGGAGCGCTCTACGTTCCGGCCGGCGATGGTTATCGGCTGCGGTATCTGAGCGGGCGTTGGGCGGGCGAATGGCAACTGAACGAAGAAACCGTTCACCCCGGCTTGAAAGTCTTGGAGAGCCGCCGGGGGAGCACCAGCCACCAGACGAATCCGTGGTTCGCGCTCGATTCCGACGGCAACAGTGATCCCGAACACGGCAGCGTGTGGTTCGGCGCGCTTGGTTGGAGCGGGAGTTGGCGCATCAGTGTGGAAGAGACTTCCCATCAGCAGGTGCGGGTGACAGGCGGGTTCAACCCGTTTGATTTTGGGTACACGCTTGCGCCGGGCGAGAAATTGGAAACGCCCCCGTTTTATGCCGGATACACCGATGGAGGAATCGGCGGGGCGTCGCGAATTCTGCACCGGTTCGAACGGGCGGAAATTCTTCCGAATGGCAGCGGTGCGCGCAGCCGTCCGGTTCTTTACAATTCGTGGGAAGCGACGGAATTCAACGTAGACGAACCCGGGCAGAAGGCGCTTGCCGAAAAGGCGGCGAGCCTCGGAGTTGAACGGTTTGTGATGGACGACGGCTGGTTTGGCCAGCGAAATACAGACCATGCAGGCCTGGGCGACTGGTACGTTAGTCCAAAGAAATTTCCCAACGGACTTGGCCCACTCATTCAGCGCGTTCACGAGCTGGGGATGGACTTCGGCATTTGGGTCGAGCCGGAGATGGTGAATCCCGACAGCGATCTATATCGCAAGCATCCGGATTGGGCCATGCACTTTGATGGGCGTCCGCGCACGGAAGCGCGCAACCAGTTGCTGCTCAACTTGGCGCGCGATGATGTTCGCGAATATGTTTTCAGCTGGCTCGATGAGCTAGTGAGCAAGAACGACATCGCGTTTCTCAAGTGGGATTACAACCGCAATTTCAGCGAACCGGGCTGGCCGGAAGTTGCCTCGGACCAGCAGAAGAAGATCTGGGTAAAGTTCACACAGAATCTCTACGACATTCTGGACCGCTTAAGGAAGAAGCATCCCAAGCTCGAAATCGAGTCGTGTTCCGGCGGCGGCGGCCGCGTGGATCTTGGGATTTTGCGCCGCGTCGAACAGGTGTGGCCTTCTGACAATACCGAGGCGTTCGACCGGCTGACGATTCAGCAAGGCTTCACCTACGCCTATACACCGCACATCATGATGGCCTGGGTGACGGACGTTCCGAACTTCAACGGCCGCAGTGTCCCGCTGCAATTCCGCTTCTTGGTTGCGATGCAAGGATCGCTCGCTATCGGATCGAATCTCAACCAATGGCAGCAGGAAGATTTCGCACTGGCCAAACAGATGGTTGCGTATTACAAATCGACTCGCGGGACGGTGCAGAACGGCGAGTTGTATCGTTTGACTCCGCCGGCGGACACGAATTTCAAAGCGTCGCAGTACGTTTCGGAAGACAAATCGCAGTCGGTAGTATTCGCGTTCTTGCACTCGCAGCAATTTGGGCGGATGCTGCCGGCCCTAAGGCTACAGGGCCTGGAGGAAAAGGCCGGCTACACCGTAACGGTTTTTGACGGAAAAACTCGTCCACGCGCGGCGCTGCTTCCCGCAAAACTTAGCGGGGCTTATCTGATGAACCACGGCGTGGTTCTGCCGCTAACCGGTGACTACGACGCGACCTCGATCAAACTGGAGCGCATCGCGGACTGATCGGGTTGCTGCGCAAAGAATTTTTCGCAATCAATTAGTTCGAACGTTGGCCGCAATCGTTCCTTGCCTGAGCGCCGCGAAAACCTCAAAATAGAAGTTCGATTTGGGTGGAAAAGAGCGGTCTGAAGCGACGCACTTGTGTGAAACGCTCCGCATCCAACGGAGCGACGCTCTCGAAGAGGACAAGAGTTGACGCCGACAAAACGTCTGGTTGCCTATTTTTCCATGGAGATTGCTTTGGAGAACGCCATGCCGAGCTATTCGGGCGGGCTTGGTGTTCTCGCGGGGGACACAATACGCGCTGCCGCGGATCTGCGTCTTCCGATGGTCGCCGTTTGTCTGCTTTACCGCAAAGGTTACTTCACGCAGGTATTGGCCGAAGATGGATGGCAGTCCGAAGAGGCGACGGACTGGAAAGTGGAAGATTTTCTGACTGAAGAAAAGGCGCGCGTGCAGGTGCCTCTGGAGAATCGCCGCGTTGAGTTGCGTGCGTGGCGCTACGACGTGAAGGGTGTCCGCGGATACGACATACCTGTTTATTTTCTCGATGCCGACCTGCCTGCAAACGAAGAGCGCGATCGAAACCTGACTGGCAGCCTTTATGGCGGTGACCCGTACTATCGGCTATGCCAGGAAGTCTTGCTCGGCATCGGCGGCGTTCGCATGCTGCGAGAGCTCGGTTATGCGGACCTTACGCGGTATCACATGAACGAAGGGCACGCCGCTCTGCTGACACTTGAGCTTCTAGGCGAAGAGGCGGAGAAAGCGGGGCGCGAGTCGATTCGCGGTGAAGATATCGAGAAGGTCCGCGGCAAGTGCGTCTTCACTACGCATACACCTGTTCCGGCGGGTCATGACCGCTTTCCCATGGAATTTCTGACGCGGGCATTTCCTAAGCGCCAGGAATTTCTGGATTTGAAGGATGCTTCTTCAGCGGAACTGCTTCGCAGCGTCTTGCAGGCTGAAACGGATTTTCCGGATTTGCAACAGGCGGCGCGCAGCGGCGCTTCGGTCAACATGACACATCTTGCGCTGAGCATGAGCACTTATGTCAATGGTGTGGCAAAGCTTCACGGCGAGGTGTCTCGCCGCATGTTCCCGGGCGAACACATTGAAGCGATCACCAACGGCGTCCATGCCGGGACGTGGACTTGTCCTCCACTGCAGGACGTTTTCGACCGCTATATTCCCTCGTGGCGCGATGACAACTTCAGCCTGCGCAATGCGCTGGGCTTACCGCCAGAAGAAGTGTGGTCCGCACATCTACTTGCCAAGCACGATCTTTTTGAGGAAGTGCAGAAGAAGACCGGCCTTCGCCTGGATCCGGACGCCTTCACGATCGGGTTTGCGCGTCGCGCGACCGGCTATAAGCGCGCCGACCTGATCCTTTCGGACCTCGACCGGCTGCGGGAAATTGCTCGCAGCGCGGGCAAGTTTCAAATCGTCTTTGCCGGCAAAGCTCATCCCAAAGACGGCGGGGGCAAGGAGCTCATCAGAAAGGTTTTCCGCGCCAAGAGAGCTCTGAAGAAGGCGATTCAAGTTGTATTTCTGGACAACTACAACCTCGAAGTTGGCGGCAAAATTACCGCTGGCGCGGATTTGTGGTTGAACACGCCGCAATTTCCGCTGGAGGCATCGGGAACCAGCGGGATGAAAGCGGCGCTAAATGGCGTGCCGAGTCTGAGCATCCTGGACGGCTGGTGGGTCGAGGGCTGCGTGGAGGGTGTGACCGGTTGGGCCATCGGCGAACTTCGGCATAGCGGCGACGAACATGTGGACAATGCCGCTGATGCCGAGTCACTCTACGACAAACTTGAGCACGTCATCCTTCCGCTTTTCTACAACGAGCGGAACAGGTACTTGAACGTGATGCAGCACGCCATTGCTATCAACGGCTCCTTTTTCAACACACAGCGAATGGTCTCTCAGTACGTCACCGACGCTTATATGAGACAGGGAAACAACCACTCCTAGAATTCGGATGCTCGTAGAATTTCAGCGAAACGGCTGTTGTGGGTCCGATCACCTGACCACAACCGCTCTCGCCGCAAATCATGTTGTCGAGATGCGCCTATGCCGCCGCTGGTTCGGCCACAACCCGGCCGTCGAACAGGTGAATGGTGCGTTCGGCGTGATGGGCATAGCGCGGATCGTGTGTCACGATGCAGATGGTCGCGCCACTGTTATGCAGCTCCTTCAGCAGGTCCATCACGGCGTCGCCATTCTTTGAGTCGAGGTTGCCGGTGGGCTCATCAGCCAGCAAGATCAGCGGATCGCCGGCCAAAGCTCGCGCCACGGCGACTCGCTGTTGCTGACCACCGGAAAGCTGCGCGGGAAAGTGCTTCGCGCGGTGCGCCATGCCAACGCGCTCGAGAGCTCCATTTGTTTTTCGCCTGCGCTCGGCAGGCCCCATGCTGCGATAGGTCAGTGGCAGTTCGACGTTTTCATAAACAGTAAGGTCGCCGATCAGATTGAACGCCTGAAAAATGAATCCGATCTCGCGGTTGCGAATTCGCGCCCGCTGCGCCAGGTTCAACTCCTGGACGGATTGACCATTTAGTTTGTAGCTGCCCCCGTTTGGCGAATCCAGCAGACCGAGGATGGACATCAACGTGGACTTGCCACATCCCGACGGCCCGGCAATAGCCAGGTATTCGCCGCGCGAAATTTCCAGGTGAATGTCGCAGAGTGCATGCGTTTCGATCTCGTCCGTGCGGAAAATCTTCTGCACTCCGTCCATTCGGATCAACGTACCGTTAGCCGAGGTCATTAGTATGTCTCCGTAGCTTTCGTGGATGGCATAAGTCCATGTTCAATCGCAACGCAATGACACCGCGGGTTGAATGCGCGTGGCGCGCAGCGCCGGAAAATAACCGGCGATCAAAGCCACAGATAGGAGCAGAAGTATCACGGCCAAAAACGTCGGAGGATCGCTGGGCGCGGTGTGGAACAAAAGCGACGTGATGATTTGTGCGCAGACGACAGAAGCGACTGCGCCTACGGCAATGCCGATTCCGGCGAGCTTGAGCGTATTGGCCAGAACGATGCGCTGCACCAGCGCTGGAGTCGCACCGAGCACCATTCGAATGCCGAACTCCCGCGTCTGCCGTGCTACGGCGTAGGAGATTACGCCGTAAATCCCGAGCGCCGCCAAGAGCAGCCCCAGACCAGCGAATGCAGCGACCAGAAGCATGAAAAATCGCCGCGGCGAAACAGCGCGATCCACTAACATCCGTATCGGCCGAAATTCGGCCGCGGGCTGTTTTGCATTGAGCTCGCGCAAGGTGCGCAGAATACTGCCGGCAAGCGCGGACGGCTGCATTCTGCTTCGCACCACAAGCTGTGCCCCGTTGGGTCCCTGCTGCGTCACGGGGTAGTAGACCTGCGAGCCCGCCCCGCTTTCCACGTGCTCTTCATGGACATCTTCAACAACCGCGATGACGCGATCTTGCTCATTGCCGCGCATCAGGATCTTGTTGACCGCGTCCTCACCCGGCCAATACGCGCGCGCGGCCGATTCATTGATCACCGCAACCCGTTCGCTCCGAGGCCCGTCGGACCAGGCGAAATCTCGCCCGTGCAGCCGGATACCCATCGCGCGAAAGAATCCTGGCGTCACGATATAGACCAACGGCTCGGGAACCTGGCCCGGATCGAATGTTTTTCCTTGCGGAACCGGTGTATCCCAACTTCGGTTCGGTCCGAGCGGAAGATAATCCGCCATCCCGGCCGCTTCGACGCCCGGAACCGCCCCGACGCGCTCCAGAATTTCCTGGAAGATGACGCCGCGCTTAGCCTGGCTTCCTTCTTCGGTCGGCGCACTGTCGTCGTACTCTACTTTGATGGAAGCGGCGCGGTCCGGCTCGAAGCCGAGATCAACATCGAGCACTTTAAGAAAGCTGCGCAACAGCAGACCAGCGCTCACCAGCAGCATGCAGGCCAGCGCGACCTCCGAGATAACGAGCGTTGAGCGAAGCCGCTCATGTTTCCGGCCAAGCCCGGCTCCGGGTCCGGAGTCCTTGAGCACTTCGGCCAGATTGCCGGCTGCCGTCCGCAATCCAGGCAGGAGACCGAAGATGATAGCTGTGACGAACGCAACCAGCGCCGTCCAGGCTAGCGCTTGCGTATCGATGCGGAGACTGCTGAGCAGCGGCAGGGCCAGCGATCCTTGATGCGCAAGCCACAGGATCAACCCCAGCGCCAGCACGAGCCCCAAGGCCGCACCGGCGCCTGAAAGCACCAGGCTCTCCAGCAACAACTGTCGAACCAGCCGGCCGCGGTTGGCCCCGAGTGCCCCGCGCAACGCAAATTCCTTGCCTCGCGCTGCTGCGCGCGCCAGTAGCAAATTTGAAAGGTTCACGCCGGCAATCAGCAAAATTGCTCCGACAGCGCACCACAGCGCAATCAGCGAATTGTGGAGCTTGCCCGTCACATAGTCCTTTAGCGGCACTGGGATTAGCGCGCCTTTGTACCGTCCCAGGGTCTGAGGATATTTAGTGTTGAAATAGAGATTCGGAGCGACGCGCTCGGCGTCCTGCAGTGCTTGCGCCGTAGTAACTCCCGACTTGAGGCGGCCGACGAGAGTGACGATATTGCCCCAATTGCGCTGCTGGTCGAGGCTCAGCGGAGTAAAGAGATCCACCTTAGCGCCGGGAGAAAAGACGGCGCCAAAGTCGAAGCTCGACGGCAGGACGCCCACGACGGTCACCAGTGATCCACTCAACTCAATACCTTTACCCACGATAGCGGGATCAGCGTTGAATTGTCGGCGCCAGTAGGCGTCCGAAAGTAGAGCTACCGGGTGTGGAGCACCGCGGCCTTCATCGGCCGTGAACAGACGACCTTTCGCAGGCTGAACGCCCAAGACCTGAAAAAAGTTGCTGATCACATCGATACCGGTTGCGGGAACCGGCTCTCCGCGGCCTGTCAGGCGAAGGTTGTCGGGAGTACTGAAGGCTTCGTATCCTGTGACGCCCTGGTAGGCGAAGCTCTGATCGCGGAATCCTTCGTAAGCGTCCGCGGAGTAAGTGGCGCAGGAGAGGCCGCAACTGCTCGGCGGTGGCGCGATCCAAACGAGTTGGTGAGAATCCGGAAAAGGCAAGGGACGCAGAAGCAGCGTGTTGACCACGCTGAAGACAGCCGTGTTAGCGCCGATGCCGAGCGCGAGAATCGTGAGCGCGATCATCGTAAAGGAGCGATCTTTGCGCAAAGTGCGCAGGGTGTAGCGCAGATCCTGCAAGATTTCGTCGAGCAAGGAAAAGCTGCGGGCTTCGCGATGCTGCTCGCGCGACTGCTGCGGGCCGCCGAACTGGGCGAGCGCCTGGCGGCGGGCTTCTGCGGACGAGAGGCCGCGCCGCAGATTTTCTTCGATGGCAAGCTCGATGTGCGTGGCCATTTCGCTTTCCAGTTCGTGGTCGTAAGCCGGCGCGCGGAAAAATGCGAGGAAACGCTGAATAGATTGGCGAAGCTGCGCGATCATTTCTGATTTGCCTCCGTGCCGAGTGCGAGGACGCGGCCCATGACGCTGG
>UEXQ01000125.1_pt1 | contig 28155 bp, 20 predicted proteins | sample 4301111 | NCBI WGS metagenome assembly UEXQ01 (sample SAMEA4773181, study PRJEB27434) | metagenome | biome: 2259; feature: agricultural soil; material: soil | place: USA | collected 2014-09 | depth 0.25 m
CGGCGTGCTCATCGGAATGGGCATCGTCCTGTTGGTTTATCGCCGGTAGTCGCGTGCGAACGTTCGTGGCCGGTTTTTGGCTAGGAGCGACGCAGAGGGCCGATGATTACCTAGCTTTGCGGTTGAGGAAGACGTTGCTCTCAGCACGGAAGGATAAATTGAGCTGAGATGTTGGCGCGAGCGAAACAGAGGCTGGTAACGTCTTGATCAACTCAGTGCCAGGCGGGTTTCGCTCAGATCGAGTTCGTGTTCGAGTTTGCGCAGCACTTCGTCGTTGATGCGGCCTTCGTTGCGTAGCTGCACCGCGGTCTTTCTTTCCACCCGTAGCATCTCACCGAGTAATTCGCGATAGCGGGCCAGCTCCTTGCCCGAAAGAGCATCGCTGTCGCCCGTTTCTTTGCCGAGCGCTGCCAGCCGCCGCGCGTAGCGGTGCGAAATATCGTCATAGACCGCGGCAAATTCCGCGGCGTCATCGCCTCGCAATCCTTCCAGGTAAGCCAGCGCCGTGCTCGTGATCAGGCGGCGAGCCTCGTCTTCTTCCCCCTGGAGGTCTGAGCCGGACGCGCTGAGACCGAGCGCCCGGATCAGCGGCGGAAGTGTGAGTCCTTGCAAAACGAGGGTAACCAGAATGACGGCAAAAGTGAGGAAGACGATCAAGTTGCGCTGCGGAAACGGCTGCCCGTTGGCCAGATATTCAGGGAGAGCGAGCGCCGCGGCCAATGCAACGACGCCGCGCATGCCGGTCCATCCCACAATAAAAATTTGCCGAAGCGAAGGGCGTGGATAACTTTGGCCGAGCAATCGCGTGCGAATGAAATAAGCGAGGTGCGCGCCGGGATAAAGCCAAAACAGGCGCAACACGATCACAATACCGCTGAACAGTGCGCCATACTGCACAAGCTGCCCCAGGGTGTACTCGTGAATTCCCGCCAGCACATAGGGCAGTTGCAACCCGATCATCACAAACGTCAGCCCATTGATGACAAACGTCAGCGAATCCCACACCGCCCAGGCCTGCAACCGCACGCTGGCCGAAAAAAATTGCGAACTGCGCCGGCTGAGATAAAGGCCGCAGGCGACAACGGCAAGGACACCCGACGCGCGCACCGATTCTGCGGCGAGATACGCGGTGTACGGAGTCAGGATACTGATCACGATTTCGATCGGGCCGTCATCCAGATATTTCTCAAACCATTCGACGAGCAATGCGACCAGCAATCCAGTGGCGATCCCTATCACGGTCAGATAGACTAGCCGCGTTGAGGCCGCGAGCGGCGTGGGAGTACGGCCGCTCACAAGGATTCCAATCGCAACCTCCAACGCCAACAGGCCAGTGGCGTCGTTCACCAGGCTCTCGCCTTCCAGCACGTCCACGATTCTTTGCGGAAGTGAAAGACGTTTTGCAATCGACGTCGCAGCGATCGCATCTGTCGTCGCTACGACGGCGCCCAGCACCAAACCCAGCCGCCAGTCGAATCCCGGAAAAACCCAGTGCGCCGTTCTGGCCACTCCGAGAACCGTGAATCCAACAAGCCCAAATGCCAGCAGCAGAATGCTGACCAGATTCGTTTTGAAATCGCGCCACGAAGTAACCCACGCAGCGGCATAGAGCAGCGGCGGAAGCACCGCCAGGAAAATCACGTCGGGATTCAGCGGAATTCGGGGAATGCCGGGAATGAAGCTGAGGAGAAGGCCGGCCACGACGAGAACGATCGGATATGGCGTGCTTAGTTTCCGCGCCAGTGCTGCAAACAGCACCACAAACACCAGCAGCGTCAGAAGCAGGATTTCAAAGCCGTGCAGTTGGCCGGAACCGAACATTTGCGTTTTCTATGATAGCCAAGACGGGATTAGATAAAACCCGCGAAGTGCCGGCAGATCGGAAAGGGCCGTAGTGTCCTTTCTTTACAGCGGTCCTTTCCCTTGTTAGCCGGTGGCTAAGCCGAAGCCGCAAGATTCCCGCGCAACCCCAGCGCGTCCGCATTCTCCCGCATCGCCTGAATGCAAAACGCAATATGTTCGTCGAGCGGTATCCCAAGCTCCACTGCGCCGCGGCGAACGTCATCGCGGTTCACACCTTTTGCGAATGCTTTGTCTTTCAGTTTTTTTGTGACAGAAGACGTTTCGAGATCGAGGATGCTCTTCGACGGACGCACATAAACGCAGGCAGTGAGGAAGCCGGCCAGTTCATCGCAGGCGAAAAGGATATGCTCCAGCGGAGTCTCGCGCGGGACGCCGCAATAGTCAGCGTGCGTGATGATGGCGCGGATGATTTCCTCGGAATAGCCGCGTTCGCCCAAAATTTTCGCGCCCTCCGCGGGATGTTCCCGGTCCGGAGCGTGTTCATTGTTAGGCCAGCGCTCGTAGTCGAAATCGTGCAGCAGCGCGGCAACGCCCCAGGTTTCTTCGTCGGCGCCATTCTTGCGTGCGTACGCGCGTACACACGTTTCCACGGCCAGCATGTGTTTGCGCAGTGATTCGGACTGCGTGTATTCGCAGACCAGATTCCAAGCATCTTCGCGTGTGGGCACGAGCGAACCTCCAGACGTCGTTAGAATGTTTATTGGAGCATACAGCCTGGAAATAACGAAACTGGGGGCTAGGATGCGGTCGATCGCGTTGGAAACTCCGCTCCCGAACAGGAGCGCGCTCACAAACCGGCGTGCTAACCTCAAAATCGAAATGTCTCGTGCGCGAACGATTTTGCTTCTGGCGACGCTCCTGGGTGGATTTGTCGCGTGCGCGAGCGTGCAAGGCCAGACGTTGATCTACGCCCTATCGTACGCGGACACGCCGGCAAGCCTTCACGCAAGATTTCCGACGGGTGCGCTGGGAGCGTCGACCGCGGACAAGCTGGCGATGCTTCGGCGATTTCGAAAGACGGAGATTTATTCGTATACACCGGCAAATGGTGAGCGCAAGCTGTTGTACTCCGATGAAGGTTTAAATCTCGAAATTGAGCCAACCGGGCCGATTCTTGGCAGCGACGCCGCGTATGTCGTCGGCCTAATGCGGGAGTGGCGGACGACGCCGACTCCGGGCGCGTACGCCGATCCCGCCGCGCTGTATGAAATCCATTTGGATGGTACGAAGCATTGGCGCAGGCTTGCGGAGATGCAGCCTAACCAGGCGCCCGCCGTGCTCAATTTGCAGGGCAACAAAGCGGCGATCGAAAGCACTCGGGAGGATCAATACGTCATTTCGATTTATGAACTGCCGGCGTGGAAGTTACTGAGCCGCTGGGAACTTGGCCAGCTGACGCGAATACATTGTCCCGATTGTCTTCCGATGTCTTTCGGTTGGCTGTCCGGCGACCGGCTCTTTTTTGATTTGAACCTGGGCGATGAGGATTCCATCGACGAGAAGCACCACAACCTACCAGGCGTATACGTGGTGTCGGAAAAGGGAGATGACTTGGGCGGGTTTTCACCGAAGCTCGCCCGAGGCGAAGTGGGCAAGCCGAGTTCGCCGGGAGCAGCGGGCCGACGCTTCCTTGCGGAGTTAGCGAGCGGCGACTATCTTTTCGAAGAGTGCCGAGAGACCAGCCGATCACGCGGCGCGCGTGCGGAATGTTTTCTGGTCGTTTCCGGCGCATCTGCAAAGGAGCGGCGCTTTCCGATTCATCCCCGATTTCCGGCATATACACGCCTCGCTCCTTCCGGAAAATTTATCGCGTTTGTGGAAGACCGGACGACGCCGCAGTATCGCAGCGAACGGCACGTATGGGTGTTGGACCTGGAATCGGGAAAAGAAACGGAAGTATATGTCGCGGCCCCGCCTGGACCACCAACCGCTTTGCAGCCAAACGTCACGGTATCCATTCTCGGCTGGGCGGAGGAGAAACGTTAGCGGATTCGGACGGGACCGAGTTGTTTCTGCGCAGCGATTCGCATTGCGTGCGGATTGACTAGGTTTCAAGCATCATCGAATAGGTCGTCAGGCATCGACCGTAAGACTTTGCGCGACGGCGATGCGCGGCCAACGAGGCTAACGGATTGGAAACAATTGCGGTATCGGGGCCGCTGCAAGCCAGCTACGAGGGTTGTGGTGGTTGTGGAAAAGGGACACAAGCTATTGTGCGTCGACCAAGATACCGACGAAACACCGAAGAAAAAAGGCGAAACTCAGGCGCAAACCGAGTGCTAGTCCCATTGAAAAATTTCTGGTCTCTACAGATTTTCCTTGACACTTATACCGGTACTAGGACAAACTCCACGTCGCGCCAGTATCTGCCTTCCCCCGAAGAACGTTCCGACGTTCCTCTCCTATCCGCACGCCGGACAAAGTCAGCGAGGAGTACCGGTGTCCGCACATATGGAAAAAGAGTCTTTGAACTCATTAGAGATGGACAGGGAAGTGATCCGCTGCAAAACTTGCGGGCTTGTACAGTATCGCACCCGCACGGGCAACTGCCGCCGCTGTGTGCGGGCTTTGCCGCAGAGACTGGAGTTCCTGATCCCCCCGGCACCCGCTGAGGAGGTTCAGGGCGTGGAAACGTCGTCCGACAAGTTCGCCAACCAGAAAACGGTGGAGAACATCGGACAGCGCATTCGCCAGCTGCGGGAGTCGCGCGGGATGACCCAGAGCCAGCTGCAGTCCAAGAGCAAGGTGTCGCGGTCCTATCTCTCTCGCATTGAGAGCGGACAGATGACGCCGAGCCTCGGCACGCTGGAAAAGATCAGCGAAGCGCTCAACGTCGGCCTGAACCGATTCTTCATTCCGGAATCCGACGGCGAAGCGCTGCTCGAGGATCCGTTCATCCAGGGGCTGCGGCCGTTCTTGCAGCAGCTCGATTGGGAACAATGGCAATCGATTTTGAAGCGCTTACAGGCGATTAGCGATCACGTCGGAGGTCCGATACCGAACCTCCGCCCTATCGGTAACCCGGCGCGGCTGCCCCAGCCCGCGGCGGTGTCGGGTGCAGGTTCAATGGGCCCCATCGCCACGCATGCGAACGTCGCGTATCGTCCGGCAGCGAGCCAGGCGCTCGGCCATCCGCAAGGCTACCCCTTGCGTCGCCCGGGCACGTCGCCGCTTTACACCCGGCCGCTCGCTCGTTAGTTTTTAGTTTTACCCTTCGAGCCGACGATCGGGCTCTAAGGCCAACAAAATCTGTCCCCTAAGGGCGCGCTTCGGCGCGCCCTGATTTTTTCCGTGGCACGCACTTCAGTCTGAGCAGGAGGAGGAGTACCCAGCAGTCGCCCCATTCCGTTAACCAAAAATTCGACAGACTCGGTTCTTTATGAGGAAGTTTTTCGTTATCGAGATTACTCGCGCACCACGGAAACTTTCGCGGCAGGGACTTCCAGCCGCATAAGTTTGTGTTTGTTGTCCAACAAAAGAAGGATTTCCAGATCGCCTGTTGTGACCCGCAAACCGTCATAGCTTTTGCCGCCTTGTGAAGCCGAACCCGTCGATTCGAGCGTGATGCTTCCCGGCGTCAGCTCCTGCGGAATCAGCACCGGCAGTTGCTGTGCTCCGCCTTTTGACCAGTCGTAGATCCGCGCCAGAACTGCGTATTGGTGATAGAGATTGTTATCGAGCACTACGACCAGCGGCGTGCCGAAGGAAAGGTCCTGTTCGTACGGCCGCGAGCCTTGCATTTGCAGAGTGATCTTCGCGGTTCCGTTGGCAAAGAGAATGTGCGCACCATTTGTCTTATCCGTTTGCGCGGTCCAGTCATAGGAGATCGGAGCGCCGTCCGGCTGCAGTGTCAGGTTTCCCGTGACCTTCGTGTCGCCGGTCTCGGTTTTGAACGTCGTCGTGCCGCGCGCCATCCAACCCGCTCCCGACGGTGCAATCTCAAACTCTTCCTGGCCCATCGATTTGCCATCCACGAGCAGGGAAAACTTTCCTTTGTCCGGCTGCAGCGCCGTATTGGCGTCCTTTTTCTGCGCATGAGCGAAGACGAAACCGAAGACGATCACAGCGACCGAAGCGGCGAAGGCTCGCCGCGAGAAGCGCTTTACCAGGCTTGCTGAATGCATACATTCCCCCAACAAAGTTAGAGTGGCACGTTGCGCAGAGTGTAAGCGGAAAAATAGCAGACCTGTTGCGAGAAGCGAACGGTCAAGGTCGCGGTTCTTCAACGAGGATGTGAGAGCTCGGATCAGGCTTGGGAAAAATCCCCAGGCGAAGAATATCCGCCACGACCAGCGCAGGGTCGCGCCCACTATCAACGCGAAAGTCGGCGAGCTGATACGAAGGCAGCCGCTGTGCGTGCAGCGCCCGAAAGCTGGTTTCGTCGCGAAACAACGGACGCCCAGTCATCGTCATGCAGCGTGCTAGTAGCATTTCAATCGGTGAGTCCAGCCAGATCACGGGCACATTTTGTGTCTTCAGGAAATCCGGCGCGCCATGTTGTGCGTAGGTTCCGCCGCCCAGCGCCAGCACCGCCGGCTCACGATGCTCAAATGCACGGCCAAGCGCCGCGCGCAATTGCGCCGCTTCCAGCAAGCGGAACGATTGCTCCCCGTGGCGTTCGAAGAACTCCGCGATGCGCGTTCCCGACGCCGCTTCGATCAGATCATCCAGGTCCACAAAGCGCCAAGCAAGCTGGCGCGCCAATTGCGTGCCAATCGTAGTCTTGCCGGAACCCATAAATCCGGCAAGCGCCACCACGGAAGTAGCCTGGGCTCGAGTCACAAAGAGAGTTTACAAGGGCAAAATACAGAGTTCAAAAGGCGACGAAAGTTGCACGCTCGAAGTCTTTGACTCCGGCTAGTCGCGTTTGAGGATGCGGATCGTACCAGAGAAGGACGACAGCTCGACTTTGGCGAGGCCGCTGCCGACGGAGCCGAACAGGCCTTTGGCATACTTGGACGCGGTGCGGCGGATGCCGTGCGAATCAGGTTTCAGATAAGCTTCCGCGCGATTGTCTACGTTGCCCGTGGAAGTCTGCGCGTTGAGATCGAAGGAATCGGTTCCGGCAAAGCGAACCTCCACCAGGCCGCGGCCGCTCTTCATGCTGTAGATTCCGGTGCGGATGAAATCGCCGTCAAACAGAATGTTGCCGGTGGTAGTGGTGAGGCTAACGCCACGCAGCGCAGGCTGCAGGATTTGCGCGCCACCGCTGATCGAGGCGAAATCGAGCCTGCCGGCGCACTGCGTGCAGATCAACGTGCCGCCGGTGGTATGAACGATGATGTAGCCGGAGACTTCCTTCAGGTGTACGTCCCCGTTCACCGTCACGAGGTTCATGTCACCGAGAACTTGTTCCACGTAGATCAGGCCGGACTGCGTCTTGATGCGAAGCTCAGTTTCTTCCGGCACCGTGAGCTGGATGTTTTCCGTGAGCTCGGAAGCCTGCGCTGAATTGTCCAGAACGTTGGCCGTGACTTCGATGCGATCGTCCGCCTGCTCCATCTCCACACCAATCTTGTTCGAGGAAGCGGAGGCGGAAACTACAACTTCGGGATTCTTCCAGGACTTTACTTCAATGCGGCCGTCCGCCACGTTCTGGATCATTACAACCGGGTGGCCCTTCACCGTGAAATGCTTCTCGATCTTTTCACCAGCGGCGGGAGAGGCGAAAGGCAGCAAGAACATGCCTGCCCCGAGGAGCGGCGTGAAAACCGGAAGAATAGACCTGCGGAATGCGGGGCTGAGACTCATCTTAGTTCACGCTCCTGCCGCGCTCCATCATCGCGGCCAGAATTTCTGCCTTCTGCTGGTAAGCCGTGGAAAGGTATTCGCGCGCCATCGGGTCATTGGGGTCTTCCTCGAGGCGCTTGCGGCATTCCTTGATGAACGCGTTGACGGTGGCCAGATTTTCGCGCAGCGCGACATCCACATTCGAAACTCCACCGCTCATCGTGCTGGCAGTCTGCATCGGCCCGAGCGACTGCTCTTCCTGATCGAGCGTGGTGCCTGTTTCGGCGAAGGGTTCGGGAACCGCGACAATGTTCGCCTGCTTTGGCCCAACAACGGGCCGCTGCCGCATCTGATAAACACCCGCAATAAGAACCAGAGCCGCTACACCGGCGGTTGCTAACATACGGCCGCGAATCGGCGTCCCGAAACTTTTCCACCAGGCAGGTGTTTCAGCCGGTATGACGATTTTAGGCGGGCGAATGATGCCATCGGCTTCCAACTGGGCTTGCAGCGCGACCCAAACACGGGCAGGGGGTTCAACCTCGGCGGGAATCTGCCTAGCGGCGGTCAGGATGGCGGAGAAGTCTTCCACTAACGCTGTGCAGGAAAGACATCCAGCCGCATGGGCCTGAGCTGCTTCGGGCAACTGCGCAAACCCGTTCTCTTCGATTGACTGTTCAAAATCCTTACACAGCATGGCCCTTCACTCCGCAGGAGTCACCGTTGTTTCATCAGACTCCAAAACCTTACAAATCGTTGCTTGGACCGCCTTGTAAAGTTCGACACAAACCCGATTGGCGCCTAGTGTAGCTCAATCCGGGTTTGGTGCCTGGGCTTTTGCTTCCTGGCGTTCCTGCCGGGCTTGGTCCCGGGCGTCCTCCTGGAGCAACTCGCGAAGGCGCGTGCGCGCCTTGTGCAGCTGCGATTTGGAGTTGCCCACGGAACAGCCCATGATGCCCGCAATCTCGTTGTGCTCGTAACCCTGCACGTCGTGCAGCACGAAAACCGTCCGATAGCCGGGCGGAAGCTTCTCGATCGAGCGTTCCAAGTTGACCCGGTCCACGGCACCGCTGAGGCCAAGGTCCGGCGCTCCAATGTCCTTTCGAGGTCCACCGGTTTCTTCGTCGGGCTCGGTCGTTTCTTCCAAAGAGGCGGCGGGAAGAGACTTCTTGCGTAGCCGCATCAGGACGACATTGACGGTCATACGGTGCAACCAGGTAGAGAAGGCAGATTCGCCGCGAAAGGTGCCGATCTTGCGAAACAGCTGCAGAAAGGCTTCCTGCATCAGGTCTTCAGCATCGGCGGGATTCCCGACCATACGCAGGCACAGCGCGTAAACGCGGCGGCCGTGCATCTGATAGAGAAACTCAAAAGCCGCAGCGTCGCCAGCTTGTGCGAGGCGGATGGCTTCCGCTTCACTCAGCGCAGCAGGTTTGCTAACAACCTGCTTGGGCTCGGTTGGTCGTTTTTGGGCCAACAGTCCAACAAACGGCGCATCCACACATTGGGATGCACCATGTCCCCCATAAAGTTGTCCACTTGCATCTCAGAGTTTGCAAGCAACTTCCTTACCTCAGGGCTTGTCAAACAAGCCCTGAAACCCTGAAGCCCTGACGAGCCAAGTGCCGATCAAAATTCAGCCTCAATCGCTAAGCAAAGCGGCTCAAGACGCGGTACAGCGATCGACTGAAGTGCAGCGAAGAGAATCAGCAGGGGAAATCGAATGAACACCCCGATGATGTATCCTTCGCCCTCGACACCAACGAGGCGTTCCGGATGACCGTCACGCATCGGCCCGTAAGGATAGCGACTATTTTCCCGCGACTGCGCTGATTCGTCTAGCGTGGATTACGGCGGAGCCAAAATGAAGCACAGGACGAGCGCGGCACAGGCCCCGGATGGTAAAGTCCAGCATGTCCAGCTGCTCGTCCGGCAACACGACCAGGAAAGATTTGACGAGGACCAGCGTCTCCCTCAGGCAAGTATTGAGATCGAAATGACATGCATCGAGGGCGCGCCAGAAAGCCGACGGCTCCTGCGATTCTCCGGCCTCCAAGCGCTGCGCCGCTTCGATGAAGGATTCGCCGACTTCTTCCACAATTTGCTCGAGCGTGGATACTTTGTGGATAAATTGGGAGCGCTCGGAGAAGAGAACGTGGCTCATCAAGCTGCTGAAACGCGCCGCGCGCTGGGCGCGCTCGGTGCGGAAATTGGAGGCCTCGAGCGGCGCCAAGTTTGGAACAATTCCGAAATGGCGAGCCTGCTGCCGCATGGCGTGAAGGACTGAACTCAATCGGAGAACAAGGCGATCGCAGAGTTCGGGAGTGACTTCCGCGGTCCGGAAAGCTTGGACGCTCTGGCCGCGCTGACGAAGCTCAAGCGCTCCGTCTAACGCCACACTTAACATCAAATAGGAGTTTTCGAGTTCCTTCGCGTGGGCGTAGAAAAAGCCTGACTTCGCTTCCGGCAAGAAAGCACGCCAATCTTGCTGAACCGAGTCATACTTGCGGAGAGGGGCGCGGGTATTCATCGTTTCTCTCCCAAAGCGGAACACTATACCAGAATCACTGTAGAAAAGAACGCCATTTGTTGCGGGTGTGTACCTCCGACCGTTATACTCGCCGTTTATTTCAAACGAATTGAGGGCGTCGTAAGTGCAATTTGAACCGCGGGACCAGTTTGAGCAGAGGCAGCGCAAGCTCGAGCAACTTCGGCAGGCGGGATATACGGCATATCCGCACGAGTTTCGTTGGACAGCCACGGCGGCGGAACTGGCGACGAAGTATGCCGGCGCTTCGGCCGCGGAACTAGAAACCAGCAAGGTTGAGGTTCGCGTGGCGGGCCGGGTCGTTTCGTACCGGCTAATGGGCAAGGCCGGTTTTGCGCACGTGCAGGGCGGCGGCGGCCGGCTGCAGGTTTATGTTCGCAAGGACGTGGTCGGAGAACGCGGGTTCGAATTATTCCATCTGCTGGATCTCGGAGATCAGATTGGCGTGCGGGGTCATCTGTTCCGGACAAAGACCGGCGAGCTCTCCATCTGGGTGGACGAGCTGACACTGCTCGCCAAGGCGCTGCTGCCGCTGCCCGAAAAATGGCATGGGCTAACCGATGTGGAGTTGCGCTACCGGCAGCGCTATCTGGATCTGATCGCCAACGAGAAATCACGGCAAGTGTTCTTGACGCGCGCAAAAATTGTGCAGGAGCTTCGGCGATTCTTTGACGCGCGCGGCTACGTGGAAGTGGAAACGCCCATGATGCACGCGATCGCGGGCGGCGCGACGGCTCGTCCGTTCGTGACGCACCACAACACGTTGGACATTGATTTATATCTTCGGATCGCGCCGGAACTCTATCTGAAAAGGTTGGTGGTGGGCGGACTGGACCGAGTGTACGAAATCAACCGGAATTTTCGCAACGAAGGGATTTCGACGCAGCACAATCCGGAATTCACGATGCTGGAGTTTTATGAGGCCTACAGCAACTACCAGGATCTGATGAAGATGAACGAGGAGTTGCTGGCGGAGCTGGCCACGAAAATTGCTGGCTCGACGATCGTAAAGTATGGCGGCATGGAGCTGGATTTTGGAAATGTCGAGCGACTCTCCATGCGCGAAGCGATTTGCAAATACTGGCCGGAAGCCGCGGGCAAAGCACCCACCGTGAGCGAACTTGCGGCGCCTGGCGCAGCAAAAGCGGCTACGGAACGTTACAACGCCTGGGCCAAGAGCAGCGGCGCGCCCTACGCCGCGTCGAAGGGAACAAGGAGCGACGGCGAATGGACTGGTTTGCTCTTTGAAACGATGGCCGAAGACAAGCTGCAGCAACCGACGATTCTCTACGATTTTCCGACCGACATTTCGCCGCTTTCCAAGCAAAAACCGGATGATCCTTCTTTGACAGAGCGGTTTGAGATTTACATCGCCGGAATGGAGATCGCCAACGGCTTTTCGGAGCTGAACGATCCCGCGGAACAGGAGCGGCGCTTTCTGACGCAAATCGCGCAGGGCGGAGATGAAGTGCCAAAGCAACTCGATGTGGACTACGTGCGTTCGCTGGCGCACGGTTTGCCGCCAACCGCCGGCGAAGGCATTGGCATTGATCGGCTGACGATGCTGTTGACGGATTCGCATTCGATCCGCGACGTGATTCTTTTTCCGCAGCTTCGTCCGGAAAGGGCGCCGGGGCCCGGTGAAGAATCCGACGGGAACGCGGGATAGCCGTGCCTTCGCAAAAGAAATTCGACTGATGCCATTTGAATGGTTTGTCGCCAAGCGCTATTTGCGGTCGCCGAACCGTCCGGCCGTGCTGCGTTTGGTGACCGCGTTCAGCGTGCTGGGCGTGGCGGCTGGCGTCGCGACATTGGTGGTGGCGTTGGCGATGAACACCGGATTTCGCGAGACGTTGCAGGACCGGTTACTCGGTGTGACGGCGCATATTTCGCTGACCAGGCCAGGCTCCGGCGGAATTCACGACTACGAAGCGCTAGCGACGAAGCTCAGCAAGATTCCCGGCGTACGCAGCGTAACACCAGCCGTCTATCAAACCGTCTTGCTGACATTTGGCGGCGAATCTCGCGGTGTGGTGACGAAAGGAATTGATCCGGTTCGTGAAGAAGCGTCCGATGAAGCGCTGCGCAAACTGGCGGCAGGCAAGCTGGACTTTTCGGCGGACGCGGATGGAATTGAAGCATTGCTGGTGGGAAAGCAGCTAGCCGAGGAATGGAAGCTCGCGCCAGGAGACTACCTCACCTTGATGAGTCCACAGGGAAGGCTGACTCCCTTCGGACTCCTGCCGCGAACGCGTAGATTTCGCGTTGCAGGCATTTTTGACTCGGGATTTTACGATTATGACGCGAATTGGTGCTTCCTCAAACTGGACGCGGCGCAGGCTCTGGTGGGCGCTTCGGACGTGGTCAACGTGCTGGAGTTCCGCTTGGAGAATCCGGAAGACGCTCCGACCGTCGCGGGAGAGATCGAAAAGCAAGCCGGCACAGGATTTTCCGCAGCAACGTGGATGGAAGAGCAGCGGGCGTTGTTTCGCGCATTGCGGCTCGAGAAGCTAGTCACGGCGATTTTCATCGGGTTAATCACGCTCGTGGCGGGCCTGAATATTCTGGTCGTCCTGACCATGACGGTGACCGACCGCGCGAAAGACATCGCGGTGTTGCGCTCGATGGGAGCGAAATCCTGGCAATTGCGTGGCATTTTTCTTTCGCAGGGCTTCGCAATCGGGGTGATCGGCACAATTTTGGGGCTGGTTACGGGGTATGCCTTCGCCTACGTGGCAGGCAGCTACCAACTGATTCCGCTCGATCCCCAGGTATACGCCGTACCGTTTGTACCGTTCCATCCCAAGCTGACGGATGGCGTGTGGATTTCGGTTGTGGCGATGGGAATATCCCTTCTTGCGACGGTGGTTCCGGCGAGGGCAGCGGCGCGGCTACTTCCTGTGGAAATCCTTCGTTTTGAATGAGTTAGCGCTAGCTAAGAGGTCCAGCGTTTGGCCACATGCTTGCACTTAACCCCCTGCAGACCGCGTGAGGGTTGCCGCCGACGGAGCCCATTATTGCGGCAGCGCCGGACGCTTCCGTGCAAGTAACTGATTTGTGGAGCGTTAAAAGCTTCCCGTTTCGGGACCTTCTTCTTCTAAAGGAGTCAACCGGCATCAGGTTGGGTTCTATTTCGTGTACGAAGTGGACGCAATGACGTCACGACGAGGAGACGCGATTTTCAAGCTCGCAGCAGCATCTAATTTGTTAGAACCAGACGACGGAGCCACAGCGAAGACGCGCAAAAGTTCAACAACGTGAGCGAAGCCATCGACAATCCGGCATCGGAAGCGGTCTCCTCAGTGCTGGTGGCGGAGTGCGGCCGAAAAGTGGTGCTGGAAGCGCGCGGAATCAGCAAGAGTTACGGCCAAGGCGAACGCTGCTTAAACGTTTTGCAACAGGTGAATCTGGCGTTGTATGAGGGCGAGATGGCGGCGATTGTAGCGCCATCTGGAGCGGGGAAAAGCACGTTGCTGCACTTGCTGGGCGCGCTAGACACGCCGTCGAGCGGTGCTATATACTTCGATTTGAAACGCATTGAAATAAATGATGAAGCGGCGCTTTCGAATTTTCGCAATTGCGCCGTGGGGTTTCTGTGGCAGAGGCATCAATTGCTGCCGGATTTTACGGCGGCTGAAAATGTAGCGATGCCGCTGCTGCTGCGGGGTGAGTCTATATCCGGAGGCCTCGAAAAGGCCGGGAAATGGCTCGGGGAAGTCGGCTTGGCGGAGCGCGCCGGGCACCTCGCAGGAGAGCTTTCCGGAGGGGAACAGCAGCGTGTGGCGATTGCCCGGGCCCTCGTCACCAGGCCGCGCGTGCTGCTGGGCGATGAACCTACCGGAGACTTGGACGAGCGGAATGCTTGGGCCGTTTTCGAGTTGCTAGAGCGATTGCACCGGGCGCACGGGCTGACGTCACTGATCGCGACGCACAACCTGACGCTGGCAGAACGGTGCGACCGGATTCTGGGGCTGGAGCACGGCGTTCTGCGGACCCGCAAGGACTTTGCCGGAGGGGATCCCGGCGCGGTTCAAACGGGCAGGGACCCTCAGGGAGAAATGAGCTAACGTGTTCGAACGCTACACGGAAAAAGCGCGCCGCGTGATTTTCTTTGCGCGGTACGAAGCGAGTCAGTACGGCAGCCCCTACATCGAAACGGAGCATCTTCTCCTTGGGCTCATGCGCGAAGACAAGGCGCTGGCCAACCGTTTCCTGCGGCAGCAGGGCTCGATCGAATCCATACGAAAAGAGATTGAAGCGCGAATCACGATTCGCGAGCGCATTTCCACGAGCGTGGAAGTGCCGCTGAGCGCGGAGTGCAAGCGGATTCTGAACATGGCCGCGGAAGAAGCTGAGCGGTTGGGCGTGAAGCATGTCGCGACGGAGCACTTGCTGCTCGGAATTTTGCGCGAAGAAAAGTGCTTTGGCGCGGAAATTTTGATGGAGCGCGGACTGCGTTTGTCGGCGTTGCGCGAAGAGTTGGCACGGACATCGGGCGAAAAGCCCGCAGCGGCGCGGCCAAAGGAAACTTCACTGCTCGCGGAATTCAGCCGCGATTTGACGCAGGCGGCGACGGAAGGTTCGCTCGATCCGCTGGTTGGACGCGAAGGGGAAGTGGAGCGCGTCATCCAGATTCTGTGCCGCAGGACGAAAAACAATCCGGTGCTGATTGGCGAGCCAGGCGTTGGCAAGACGGCGATCGTGGAAGGATTGGCACAGAGAATATCTGAAGGCGACGTTCCGCCGTTCCTTTCCGAGAAGCGGATTTTGTCGCTGGATTTGTCGCTGATCGTGGCGGGCACGAAGTATCGTGGACAATTCGAAGAGCGGCTCAAGACCATCATGAAGGAACTGATGGAAAGCCAGAACTCCATCATCTTCATTGACGAGCTGCACACGCTGGTGGGCGCAGGTTCGGCGGAAGGCTCGCTGGACGCGGCAAATATCCTGAAGCCGGCGCTTTCGCGCGGAGAGATTCAGTGCATTGGCGCAACAACGCCGAGCGAGTACCGGAAGTCCGTGGAAAAGGATCGCTCGCTGGAGCGGCGTTTTCAGGCCGTGAAGGTTCCGGCGCCGAATGAAGAAGAAGCGATTCTGGTGCTCAATGGCGTACGCGAACGCTATGAAAAGTTTCACGCGGTGAGCTACACGGAAGACGCGATTCGCTATGCGGTCTATCTTTCGAACCGCTACATTCCCGACCGCTTTTTGCCAGACAAAGCGATCGATCTTCTGGATGAAGCCGGCGCGCGCGTAAAGCTGCGCCAGGCTAGCGTTCCGGAAGAAGTCAGCGAAGTACAGAAGCGCGTGAAATTCATTACGCACCGGATGGAAAGCGCGATTGCGGCACACGAATTTGAGAAGGCGCGTTTTTATTCGGAGGAAGAGCGCAAGGAAAAGGAAACGTTGCGCGGTCTGCGCGAGCGCTACAAGCTGGACGACGCGACTACCGGCATCGTTTCGCGCGAGGACATTGAAGAAGTTGTTTCGCGCTGGACGGGCGTGGCCGTTACTTCCATCAAAGAAGACGAACAGCAGAAGCTGCTGCGCATCGAGCCGGAGCTGCACAAGCGCGTCATCAGTCAGGACAAGGCGATTACGGCGCTGGCGCGCGCGATTCGCCGCAGCCGCGCGGGATTGAAATCGCCGGCGCGTCCGGTGGGTTCGTTTGTTTTCCTCGGCCCGACCGGCGTTGGTAAGACTGAAGTCGCGCGCCGACTTGCGGAGTTTCTCTTCGGCTCGGAAAAATCGCTGGTGCGCTTCGACATGTCGGAATTCATGGAGAAGCACTCCGTCTCCAAACTGATCGGCGCACCTCCAGGGTATGTGGGATACGAAGAAGGCGGGCAGCTCACAGAACGCGTGCGCCGGACGCCATATTCAGTTATCCTCTTGGACGAAATCGAGAAGGCTCATCCAGACGTTTTCAACATCCTGCTTCAAGTCTTCGAAGACGGGCAGTTGTCGGATGGTTTGGGCAATACTGTGGATTTCCGGAATACGATCATCATCATGACGTCGAATCTGGGCGCAAGGCATTTGCAAAAGCGCACAGGGATCGGCTTCCAGAGCGGCGCGGACGAAGCAAGCGCAAAGAGCATGGAAGACATGGTGATGAACGAAGTGAAGCGGGCGTTCAATCCGGAGTTTTTGAACCGGTTGGATGAAGTGATACTCTTCAACCCGCTCGGTGATGACGATTTGCTTCGCATCATCGATCTGCTGGTCGGGCAGTTGAACGACACGCTGATCCACCGGCAGGTGCAAGTTGTGTTGTCTCCGGAAGCAAGTCAGTGGATTTTGGAGAAAACGTGCGCGGACCGCAGCTACGGGGCGCGGCCGTTGCGCAGGGCACTGCAAAAGTACGTGGAAGACCCGCTCTCCGAAGCGCTGATTCAGGGAGGAATTCAAAGGCCGGCGACGTTGCAAATCTACGTCGGTGGAGAAGGCCTTGCGTTCCGTCCGGTGGTTGAGGCAACCCCGGTCATTCACTAACGAATCTGACACCATCACGTGTGTTACCGGCTCGGCTGGAGCCGCGCGCACGGCCGGCTCCGGGCATGGAGAGACCGCGAAGCGAGTCGAGAAAGTGTGACCGCAAAGCGATCCACAGCAGAGTTCGGCGGGAGAGGAACATCTTGGGTTTGGGGGCGCGGCCTTGAAGTTTTCAACGGCCGCTTTTAGAAGAGTCCGTTCGCCGTTCGGGTTTTTTCCGGTGCTGGTTCTGGTTTTCGGCGCAATCTGCCTGCAGATCGCGAACTCGAAAATTGTTGCCGCGCAGGAGGCCGCCCATTCGGGCGGCTCGCCATCTGCGCACTACGTGATTTCCTCGAAATTAGATTTAGTAACCCTCGAAGTCGTTACAACAGAAAATCCAAATTTTGCCTCGTACGACCCGCAGAATCCTCCTCAACAGCCCGCCGTCATCCAGCGCATTGAATTCATCGGCAACCGGCGCGTCCGCAATGACACGCTGAAAGCGCGCATCTTTAGCCGCGAAAACGACGCCTATAACGAAGAGACGCTGCGGCGCGATTTCCAGGCGCTGTGGAACACTCAGTTTTTCGAAGATGTGAGATTGCGCGTGGAAGATTCGCCAGACAGAGCGAACGCGAAGATCATCATTTTTGAAGTGAAAGAGCGGCCGATCATCCGGCGCATCCGCTACGAAAACATCCATTCGGTCTCTGAGTCGGACATTCTCGATCGCTTTAAAGAGCGCAAAGTCGGGTTGACGGTAGAGAGCCAGTTCGATCCGACCAAGATTAAAAAAGCGGAAGTGGTCATCAAGGAACTGCTCGGCGAACATGGACGGCAGTTCGCGAAAGTCACGCCGCAATACGAACGCATCGCTTCCAGCAACGCGGTGATTCTGATTTTTAAGGTGGACGAAGGCCCCAAGGTGAAGGTCGGCAAGATCAAGTTCACAGGCAACCATGCGTTCAGCGACCGCAAGCTGGTTCGCGCGATGCGCCACGATCGGCCCTATCAGATTCCGCTCTACATCACGGAAATCAACGTGATGCACAAGACGTATGATCGCGACAAATTGAACGAGGATTTGGAAGTCGGCATACGCGGCCTGTACCAGGACAACGGATATTTCCGCGTTCTGGTTAAAGAGCCGATTTTGGAAAACATCGACACCCGGAACAACCGGCTCGGTATGCCCGTTCCGGTGATGGGCCGGTCCAACGGAAAAGCGGTCAACATCACCATTCCCATCGAAGAAGGGCCTCGCTACAAGATGGGAACGCTCAGGATTGTCAGCGCCGATCCGGATAAATCGCTTTCCTTGAAAGTGGACGCGCTGAAGGGCGCCTTCCCGATCAAGCAGGGAGACGTGCTGAACGTATCCAAGCTGCGCAAAGCCATGAAAGACTACACCAGTATCTACGGTGAATATGGCTTCATTGACTTTACGCCCGAACCTGATTTCGACATTGACGACACCAACAAAATCATCAATCTCACGCTGAAGTTCGACGAGCAGAAGCAGTATTACGTGCGCCGCATCGACTTCAGCGGAAACACCACGACGCGCGACAAGGTGATCCGCCGCGAACTGCTGATTGATGAAGGACAGCTTTTCAATAAGCGCGCGTGGGAAATGAGCATCCTGCGCCTGAACCAGCTCGATTACTTCGATCGCATCGAAGAGGACAAGGCCGTCGAGATCAAGCGCAACACCAAAGAAGGCACAGTGGACCTGAACCTGAAGGTCCATGAAAAAGGGAAGCAGTCCATCGGATTGCAGGGCGGCGTCAGCGGCCTGGCCGGCGGATTCATCGGCCTGACTTATCAGACCAACAACTTCTTGGGCTTGGGCGAAACGCTGACCTTCTCGGCGCAGTTCGGCAGCCTGCAGCGCATCTTTCAGTTCGGTTTTACCGAGCCGTATTTGTTTGACCGGCCGATTTCGACCGGGTTTACGATTTTCTCCAGCCGTTACAGTTTCGACCAGGCCAAACAGGAATCGTTGCTTCTCGGCCAATCGGTCAGCATCAACCCGCAGTTTATTCAGAACTACAACCAGGACAGCACGGGCTTCACGGCCTTCGCCAGCTACCCGATTCGCCGCTTTTCATTCTTGCGTGTCGGGCTCACGTACGGGCTAACGCGCACGAATATCACGGCGTTTAACGACGCTTCGAAGCTGCTGTTCCAGTCCATTCAGTACCGCAGCTTTGCCGGCCCGAGCGCGCTGAATGGCATCGTCTCCAGCACTATCACGCCGAGCGTAACCTATAACACGGTGAATAACCCGCAAGAACCGACGAGCGGCAAGAGCATTTACTACTCAATGGCTTTTACGGGCGGCCCCATCGGCGGCAACGTCAACACCATCACCAACGTTATCGAATTTAAAAAATTCAAGCCGCTCAACAAGCGGCGCAATGTTTTAGGTCTGCACGCGCAAGCAGCCTACATCACCGGCTATGGCGGCAAAGAAATCCCGCCATTCAATCGCTTCTATATGGGCGGCGAACAAGACCTACGCGGCTACGACATCCGGTCCATTTCACCCGTCACGTTTATTCCGACCGCCTCGTCGCAAACTTACTGTTACCCGGATTTCAATTCGGGAGGAGCGACGCGATGCATTGGCATTCCGGTGCTGACTCGCGTGGCGACTTTGCCCGGCGGTGACCTGCAGGGATTTGGAAATGTGGAGTACCGCATTCCGATCGTTGGCCCAGTGCAGGCGGTCTTGTTCTTCGATGGCGGCACCAACGGCATCATCAAGCGTGACGGCCTTAAGCTGAATCCTGCGGCACTGGACGGATCAAACTGCAATGCCGCTTCTTTAACGCCGAGCCTGGTCTGCCAGTTTCCCAACGCCGGCCTGACCAACAATTTGCCGCTGCAAAGCGGGACCAATTTCCGGCTTCGTGGCTCGACTGGTATTGAGTTCGTGGTGCGCTTGCCCATTGTGCAGGCGCCATTCCGCATCTATTACGCCTACAACGTACACCGACTGCATCAGACGATCGTCGCACAGCAGCCTTACTACGATCCGAAAGAGATCGAAACTCTAAGGAACACTTTGGACCCACAGTCATTTCAGAATTTGATGAATCTGGTGATCGTTCCGACCCAGAACAATCCTGGGCAGCTGAATTATTTCGAGCCTAAGACAACGTTCCGCTTCACGGTGAGCCGGACGTTCTGATGGTTTGCGCCTTTTGCAGCCCTGCGGTGGCCGCGCGAGTTTGCGGGTTCAGGTTCGGTAGTGCCGGGCGAGCAGTCCGGGAAAAGTTAGAAATCTCACGCGATGCGATTGCGCCTTGCGGGAGAATTTGGGGGTTCTCGTGTTGACGAAGTTTCGCAAGATGAATGCGTCCCTGTGGGCGAGCCTCGGCGGTTTGGCGCTCCTCGCGCTCGCCGGCTGCGGCGGCGGCGGAAGCTCGAACGTGATCAAGGTCACGGTAAGTGTCACAAGTCAAGTTATTGTGTCGCAATCGATCACAGCAACCGCCACCGTCACCGGCTCGACCGACACCGCTATCAGCGCCTGGGCGTGCACCTATTACACCACTGTCGTGGACTCCACCGGCCAGAATCCAAAGAACAGTGCGGATCAACCCTGCACGGCCGACACCGGCAATATTCCGGCGAATTCCACGGGTCTTACCGTTACCTATACCGCGCCGAACAAGGTTCCGGACCCTACCAAGCTCCCAGGCACGAATTGCGCCGCGGCCACGCCGCAGACTTGTGGCCTTACCTTGCGCCTCACTGCAACGGCGCACGCGGACCCGAAAAAAACGGGCAATGCGTTATTCACCATCAATTCGGGAATTCTGGTGGGCATCACACCTGCAACGGCGACCGTGCCTACCGGGGAGCAACAACCTTTCACGGCGACCGTGACCAATGATATCGATCCGCAGAACAATGGCGTTACCTGGTCGATTACACAGGACACCAACAACAACGTTTCCTACCCGGCGAAACCAACTTGCAGTCCTGGCTGCGGCACGGTCACAGCAAATACTGCGAATTCCGCCACCTACACGGCACCGTCAACCGTTCCCACCACCGCGACCTTGACCATCGTCGCCACGTCCAAGGGCGACCCGACCCGCTTCACGATCGGGACCATCACCATCATCCAGGGCGGGCCGATCACTTTTAACGGAATTTCCCCGACCATCGCGCCGCAGGGAGCATCGCTTTACAGTATTTATCTCGACGCGCCTTTCATTTCGTCGGCGTCAGTCATCACGCTGACCCCGAGCAATCCGAGCCAGAATAACCCGCCGATTGTCCTGAACTCATCATCCAACCAGTTCAAGATTCTGTTTCCGATTCCCACGACGAGCGTGCCCAACCCTGCTTCCACCGGCGCTCGCGTAAGCTTGACCGCAGCCAATCTCGCGAACGCCGACACGTATACGGTTTCCGTGAGCGACCCGGCGCAGCCTATCACCAACGGCTCTGGACCCTTCACTTTTCAAGTTTTACCCGTCCGGCCCACGAGCGTCGCTTCGATTCCGGACAGCATTTCGCAAAACGCGGTCGGTAATGAGCTGAATCTGGCAATTGACGGCGGCTACTTTGGTTCCACCGGTCTGCTGGCCAACACCATGTTCAATGGCAATGCGCTGTCGCAGAATGCCAACGTCGCCTCCAGTTCGCGCCAGCTCAATCTGTCGTTCCCAACCAGCGCCGTTAATTCCGTCGCCCCCGGCCTGTATCCCCTTTTGGTCACGCGCACAGTCGCCCCGCTGCCAACTCCGAACAACCCTTCCGTAACCAACGTCGCCGTTTTTCCGGACTACTCTACGGTCCCTCCTTCGATGGGAGCGACGTTTCCTGCGGGAACCGCGCCAAGCGCGATGGACATCGACACCCAACTTGGAATTCTCGCCGTTGCGGAAACCGGCTCCAACCTGGTGCAATTCTTCAGCATCGGCAACAACACGTTGACGCCGCTGCCTTGCCCGGTTTCCTCCTGCGCAGTGACTTTACCCACCGGCCTTTCGATCAACCAGACCAATCACACAGTCGTGGTTGCCAGCCCCCAGGATCAAAGCGTCGTTGTGCTTCCGCTACCGGGTTCGAGCGGAGCTCCCCTTGTGACCTATCCTCTGACCATTTCGCTGGCGGGAATCGTGCCCCCGAATTTCACGCCAACCCCGCTGCCTTATTCAGTCGGCGTCGATTCCGACACCAACATGGCACTGGTTGCCTTCAGCTCCAGCGCCACGCCGACAACAGCCAAGGTCGGTTTCCTACTGGACTTGAACAAGGATTCGCAGACCTGCCTTTCCAATCCCAGCGTGACGCAAACCACTCCTCCATGCGTATTCGCCCAAGTCACGCTGAACACCGGCACCTATCCGCAGATTGCGATGATTCCGCACCAGCGCACGGCCTTCGTTACACCCGGCGGAAGCGGCGTGCTCACCGGCATCGACGTCACCAAGCCTTCGTCGCAAGTAGCCATCGCGAACGTTTCGTTGATCTCCGGGTTGGTTACGGTGACCGTAAATCTTCCAAGCGGGCAGACGCTCGGCATCAACCCCGGCAATCCGGGCTCAGTCCTCATTCAGGGCGTGCCGCTGGGCAGCTCAAACGGAATCAATTTCAACGGCGTATTCAGTGTGCAGAGCGTCCCCAATGCCACCACCTTCACCTACGCCCTAAACAGCAGTGTGAATGACAATGCCGCCGGCGACGCCGACAGTTTCGTTTTCTTCAGCAGCCCGAACATCACCACCTCCATTTCGCAAACGCTGCAAGGGATCGATTTCAACCCGATTACCCGCACAATCGCCATGGCCGACGCCAACGCCACAAGCGGTGCGCAAGTTGACCTGCTGCGCTCGGCTGACTTGCAGCCTTCCTCCATCAGCTTCCATGCGGACTGCACAGCGAACACCAGCACCTGCTCCGGGGCGCCGGAGTTGCTGGGCACAAGTTCGCTGGCTTTCCAGCCGTATACCAACATGCTGGTTTCCTATAATCCGCAGCAGAATCAAGTTTCCATTTCCAACCCGTCCACGCTGCAGCGAGTCTCGTTCGTGTGCAACGTTTCCTCGAGCTGCATCACCAACTGGGATGCTTCGAATCTTTCAACCTTCCAGCAACAGATCAAGCTGCCAGGGACGGGAACCTCGCAGGTTAGCGTCTCGGCCGGCGGCACCTCCACCAATTTGACACTTTTCGGTGGCCTCGCCGTGGATCCGGCAACCAACCAGGCGTTTATAGCGATGTCGGGCAGCAATGAGATCCGGATCATCCCTCTCGCGGGTGCTGCTTCCACCACGATGAAGCCCGTTCACATCACGGAACTGCAAGTACCGACGGTCACCGGTGCGACGATCGGGGGTATTTCCGGCGCCTTGATGCCGCAGGGTACGCTGACTTCGGCGAGCGCTTTGAGCGGCGTGCAGATCTTCGGTTCAGGGTTCACTGGTTCGGGCTCCACGTGTTTGACGCAGGTGCTGCTGGACGGAACGGCGCTGCCGTCGGCTAACTGTACGTTTGTAAGCAGCCGCGCTCTCACAGTCACTATTCCCGCTTCTTTCCTTTCGCTTCCGCACCGTTACGCGGTGACAGTTTCGAATAGCGCCGGCACGTCCAACGCCACGGACTTCTTCGTCATCAAGGCCGTGGACATGAGCAAGAAAGCTACGAATCCGGTTTGCAAGGACTCCGGCGGCAATGGCGTCGACGCGCAGCCAAATTCCATCGCCATTGCGGACCAGTTGCCCGGCCAGGGCTTCTCGCCGATTGCGGTAGTATCCAATGCCGGTTGCAGCAGTATCTCGGTAATTGACATCAATCCGAACAGCGGCAGCTTCGGCAGCCTGGTTGCGGGGAAAACCATTCCGACGGGCAGCAGCCCCTCGGGCGTGGCTGTGAGCCAGCGTTACGGACTTGCGGTGGTCTCCAATTTTACCGATGGAACCGCGTCCGTTCTGGACTTGATCGCCGGAACGCAAAAAGTTCCGGCCGTGACAGTCGGTTCGAAACCAATGGGCGTGGCTATCAGCGATGACACCGGTGTCGCCTTGCTCGCCAACTCGGGTACCAACACCGTTTCTGAAATTAATCTCGCGCTGCTGTTCCCGCCGGCGGGAAGCACTACAGCGGCTCCAACTACTCTGACCGCAACCACGATTGGCGTGGACACTGCTCCGATTGCTGTGGCCATTGATCCCGACCGCGGCACCAACAATCGCGGCCTGGCCGTGGTAACGGCGCTGCAACTTATCAGCGGGTCGACGGCTGCCGGTGTGCTTGATGCAGTGGACATCGGCGGGACTACGCCGGCCAAGGCCACCACCGGCGCAATTGGCGGTAGTGTCAGCGCTACGCCGACCGGGATTGTCTTTGACCCGTCCGTTTCGCCGCGGCTCTTCTATGCGACCTCAAGCGGCAGCAACGTCGTGACCGCGTTCAATCCGGATTCCGGCGGAACTTCATCCGTGCACGTTGGAATTAATCCATCTTCTCTGGCTCTCAACCCGCAAACCGGCGGCATCATGACCGTTAATTTCGCCGGTCAGAGCGTCTCGATCATTGATACGGTTTCGAACCCTTTCACCACGCGTCGAACGTACGGATTGCCCGGCTCGGCGCAATTTGGCATCGCAATTGACCAGTTCACGAACCTCGCGGTTCTCGCGGATCAGGCCAATAACCGGGTCTTGATCTTTCCGGTGCCCAACTGACGTTCGGGATTGGCGGAACTGCGGGACAACTTGGCAGCGACTCCGGCGCATCGCATTAGGCAGGACTTTCCTGCTCTGTCTGCTCACAGCCATGCGCTTTGCCGTTGCTAGGGAGGGTTTGGCTCGGCTATACTTTTCGGTTTGTACGGGGCCCGCGAATGCCGCAGGCTTTCAGGGTTTGAGGGTTTGTTTCACAAACCCTTAGAAAGACGAAGTTGGTTTTACGAACCCTGACATTACATGGAGCGCGGGGAAGCTCGGGAGTCAGGGTTTGCTCTGCAGGCTCTGGGCCTGGAAAATCTCGGCCAATCTAGGTTGGCGCAAAAGGGAAAGCGCGAAGCGCTTCTCGACAAGGAGACTACTGTGAATAAGATGTTTCTAACGGCCGCTCTAGCCGCAGCGAGCCTCGCTGGTGCGGCTTCTCTTGCCGCCCAGTCGGCGCCAGCCGCCGGCTCGACGGCCGGCACCAAAGTTGGCGTGCTCAACGTGCGTCAGGCCATCGTGACCACCGCCGAGGGCAAGCAGGCTTCAAGCGAACTGCAGGGGCAGTTCGCGTCGCGCCAGACGGAACTGGAGAACCTCAACAAGCAGATCAACGACATCCGTCAACGGCTCCAGGCCAACGAAGGCAAACTGAGCCCCGAAGAAGCGCAGCGGCTTCAACGCCAGGGTGAAGCGCTGGCCAAGCAACTTCAGCGCAAGCAGGAAGATTATCAGGAAGACGTGAACGCTTCGCAGCAGGAAGTGATTGACCGCATCGGCCGCAAGATGATGGACGTGCTCGATCGCTACGCTCGCGAGAACGCCTACACGGCCATTTTCGACTCGTCCGCGCAGGGCGCTCCGATCTACGTTTCGAACGGCGTGGACGTGACTCCTGAAATTGTCAAGCTTTACGACCAGGCGTATCCGGCCAAGGCCGGGACGACGGCCGCCAAGCCCGCCGCGGCCAAGCCGGCTGGCACCACTGCAACGCCGGCAAAGCCGTAAACCTCTTTGAATCAAGTTCTTAATGAGGGCGCCCACGACGGCGCCCTCCTTGTTTCGCGTGCCTTGCTTTTGCCGTATCGCGGGCATATACTTTGATTTCGCTCGTAACGGGTCGCACGATCGAGTGGGCGCAAGCCCGCTTTTTTGTGTCTGCCGGTTAGGGTTTCAGGGTTTGTTTTACAAACCCTGACGCGACAACGTCGCGTTTCGCCGGCATTGGCCGTGGAGTCTCTGCTTGCAGTTGGAAAAAATTCGCGAAGCCGCCGAGCGAGTTGCTCGCTCGGAAGGGCTGGAAGTCGTTGACGTCGAATGGAAGATCGGCAAACAGCGCTTCCTTAGGGTGTACATCGACCGCGTTCCGGCCACCACGGCGGACCCACACGGTCAGCCCGACCCTTATCCGAAAATTTCTCACGCCGATTGCGAGCGCGTCAGCCAACAGTTGAGCGTGATCCTCGATATTGAGGAGCTGGTGCCTGGCCCGGGTTACGTGCTGGAAATCAGTTCGCCGGGCATGGACCGCGCACTGAAGAACCAGGCGGATTACGAGCGCTTCACCGGGCGCTCGGCAAAAATCTGGACCGAAGAACCGGTGGAAGGGATGGCTTTTTTTGAGGGCCGCCTCGCTGGCATGGCGGACGGCAACGTGAAACTGGAGCTGAAAGGCAAGACTCCGCGCACCTTGGAATTGCCGCTGGCCCTCATTCGCAAGGCGCAGCTCGTCGTCGAGTTTTAGTCAACACTCTTCGTCAGGCAGAAGAATTTGCGCCGGAAAGATAATCTTCCGGCGCTCGAGAAACAAAGTTCGTTCGGGAAAGTGTTATGGCGAATCTGCTCTACCAACAGATCGAAATGCTCAGCCGCGAAAAGCATATTGAGCCGGATATAGTCGTGTCCGCAATCGAAGACGCCATGGTCGTCGCGGCCCGCAAATATTACAAGACCGAGGAAGATCTGCGCGGCAAGTTCAACCAGGAAACCGGCCAGGTTGACGTGTTTTCCGTGCTGACGGTCGTCGAGGAAGTTGCCGATCCCACGCGCGAAATTAGCCTCACCGATGCGCGCCGCAAGGATCCTGCCGCCGAAGTTGGAACCGAGATTCGCACACCCAAGTCGACCGACGTGCTGGGCCGCATCGCCGCCCAAACTGCCAAGCAGGTGATCCTGCAAAAAGTGCGCGAAGCCGAGCGCGACACCATTTTTAACGAATACCACAATCGCGTCGGCGAACTGGTCACAGTAATCGTCAAGCGCGCCGAAGGTCCGGATTTGATCGTGGACATGGGCCGCACCGAAGCCCGTTTGCCCAAACGCGAGCAGTCCAAGCTCGAAACCTATAACATCGGGGAACGCCTACGCGTTGTGATCCGCATGGTGGACCGCGCCGCCAAGGGACCGCAAGTCATCGTCTCCCGCGCGGATGCCGCCCTGGTGCAGCGTCTATTCGAAATGGAAGTTCCTGAAATTTACGACGGCACGGTGCAGATTCGCGCCGCTGCTCGCGAGGCCGGCGAACGCACCAAGGTCGCCGTCTTCAGCCGTGACAAAGATGTTGATCCCGTGGGCGCTTGCGTCGGCATGAAGGGCATGCGCGTCCAGTCCATCATTCGCGAACTGCGTGGCGAAAAAATCGACATCATTCCTTACAGCGAAGAGACCGTAGCTTTCGCGCAAAAGGCGCTGAGTCCGGCAAAAGTTACTCGCGTCCAGATCACCGATCCGGAAAATCACAAGCTCGAGGTGATCGTCGAGGATTCACAGCTTTCGCTCGCCATCGGCAAGAAGGGCCAGAACGTTCGCCTCGCCAGCAAGCTCATCGGCTGGGATATCGACATCAAGAGCGAAGAAGAGAAGCGCCGCGAGATCGAAGCGGAGATGACCGCGCTCACTGCGCCGGTGACTCCACTCACCGCTCTTGCCGGTGTCGGTCCCAAGACTATCGAGAAAATCGAAGCTGCCGGAATCACTTCTCTCGAGCAGCTGGCCGGCATGACGCCGGAGCAGCTGATGGAAATTCCGGGCATCGGCGAAAAGATGGTGGACAAGATCTACCAGGCCGTGAACCAGTTCTATGAAAGCGGGGCGGGCTCCGCAGCGGTTGAAGGCGCAGCGGAGGCTTCGGCGGAGGGTTCTGCTGAAACGGAAATTGCCGAGACCGAAGGCGAAGAAACTGCCGCGTCCGAAGTTGTCGAATCCGAGCAGGCGGCTGAAGAAGCCGCTGCGCAGACGTCCGCGGGAACTGGTTCGGAAGCGGAAACCGCGTCCGCTGAAGAAAAACCAGCGGACGAAAAGACGGACGAAGCGAATTCCTAGTTATTTGTTGTAACGGTGTATTGAACGGAGAGCATGACCGACGCCAATCAAGTCCGAATCAACGAGCTGGCCCGTGAGCTCGAAGTCAAGGCCAAGGCCATCATTGACCTTTTGCCCGGCTTCGGCGTCACGGAGAAGAAGACTCACTCGAGCTCTATCCCCGTGGACGTCGCCGAGAAAGTTCGCCGGACGATTCAGGGCCAGGCCGAGCAGGATGCCGCTGCCGAAGCTGCGACTGCAGCCGAAAGAGCCGCGAAAGAGGCCGCCGCAAGAGCAGCTCGGATGAAACCCGCCGCTCCTGCGCCTGCGGTTCCGCCCGCGGCTGCAAAACCGCCTGTTCCTACAGTTCCAGCTCCACCAACTCCGGCGCCCACTCCCCTTGCCGCGAAGCCCTCCGCGCCCGCTGCCACGACTGCACCGCAAGCTCCGGCTCCGCGTCCCTCGACGCCCGTGGCTCCCGCGCCCGCTCTACCAAGTTCCGCCGCGCCCGCCGCTCCACCGAAACCGGCTGCGCCGGCCGCGCCG
>UEXQ01000325.1_pt1 | contig 28000 bp, 26 predicted proteins | sample 4301111 | NCBI WGS metagenome assembly UEXQ01 (sample SAMEA4773181, study PRJEB27434) | metagenome | biome: 2259; feature: agricultural soil; material: soil | place: USA | collected 2014-09 | depth 0.25 m
GAATCTAATGTCGGGAGAATTTCGAGCATGCAGAATGTGGTCATTATCGGAAGCGGCTGCGCGGGCCTGACGGCGGCGATCTATGCGGCGCGTGCAAACCTGAAGCCGCTGGTGCTGGAAGGCCACGAGCCGGGCGGGCAGCTTTCCCTGACCACGCACGTGGAGAATTATCCGGGCTTCCCCGACGGGATTATGGGGCCGGAACTGATCGAAAACATGAAGCGGCAGGCGGAGCGTTTCGGAACAGAATTCAAGTCCGGCGCGGTGACGGAAGTGGATTTGAGCCAGAGGCCGTTCACCATCACGGTGAACGGAGAAAAGTACCAGACGAAAACTCTGATTGTTGCGGCGGGAGCGTCAGCGCGTTTGTTGGGTTTGAAGGGCGAGAAAGAGCTGATCGGACGTGGCCTTTCCACGTGCGCTACGTGTGACGGCTACTTCTTCCGCGGGAAGCCAATCGCGGTAGTCGGCGGGGGCGACTCCGCTATGGAAGAAGCGACTTTTCTTTCGCGGTATGCGAGCAAGGTCTACTTGATTCACCGCCGGAGCGAATTTCGCGCGTCGAAAATTATGATTGATCGCGCGAAGGCTAACCCGAAAGTGGAATTCCTCACGCCTTATGTCGTAGAAGAAATTCTTTCTCCGCAAGGACTGGTGAATCGCGTGAAGCTGCGCAATGTGGACACCAGCGAGACGAAGGACATCGAACTGGATGGAGTGTTTATTGCGATCGGCCACGATCCGAACAGCACCGTGTTCAAAGGCAAGCTGGACATGGATGAAAGCGGCTATCTACTTGCCAAACACGGCAGCATTTCGAATGTGCCGGGTGTATTTATCGCGGGCGATGTGCAGGATCACCGCTACCGGCAGGCGGTGACGGCGGCAGGGTCTGGCTGTATGGCGGCGCTGGACGCAGAAAAGTTCCTGGAAGAGCACAAAGACTCGTAAGCGACGTTCGTTTCAGCCTGGCAGCACGGGCATAATAAGAGTGTCCAATGCTCCGTTCGACGCTGCTGAAGTTATCCGAAAGCAAAGGTTTTGCGCGCTGGGTCACTTCCAACCGGACAACCCGAAGGATGTCGCATCGTTTTGTCGCCGGCGAAGAGCTGGATGAAGCGATTTCCGCTGCGCGCGTGTGCAACGACCAGGGAATGCTGGTCAGCCTGGATTATCTGGGAGAAAACGTAGCGACCGCAGCGGATGCACAACGCGCACGCAATGCGTACCTGGCAGTCTTCGATCGCATCGCCGCAGAGAAATTGCATGCGAACGTTTCCTGCAAGTTGACACAGCTGGGATTGGACCTAAGTCTCGAGTTTTGCGAAGGGCAAGTGCTTTCGATCGTGGAACGGGCGGCTTCCTACGACAATTTCCTGCGTGTGGACATGGAAGGGTCGGCGTACACGGAACGCACGATAGACGTGGTGAAGAGAGTCCGCCTGCGCAGCCCGGCGATTGGAACGGTAATTCAAGCGTACCTCTATCGCAGCGAGCAGGACATTCAGGACCTGCTTGCCATCGGCTGCCGCATCCGCCTCTGTAAAGGTGCCTACAAGGAACCGCTGCAGGTAGCGTACCCGAAGAAAGATGATGTAGACGCCAACTATGTGAAGCTGGCGCGCTTGCTTCTTCCCAGCGGGTTTTACCATGGCATTGCGACGCATGATCCGCGAATGATTGCCGCGACGATTCGCGTCGCAGCCGAAAACAACGTTTCGAAGGACGATTTCGAGTTTCAGATGCTCTACGGAGTGAGGACCGACTTGCAGCGGCGGCTGGTGCGAGACGGATATCGTTTGCGGATTTACATTCCTTATGGCCGCGACTGGTTTCCGTATTTCATGAGGCGGTTGGCGGAACGCCCAGCGAACTTGGCGTTCTTTGTGCGGAATTTCTTGCGCTAGTCCGTACTGTTTCAAGAAGGAAGCATCATGCCCGGCGGTGGAGGAGGAAGGTGGGCTAGGAATCCATCGCTGGCTTTCGAAAAGTATCCGTAGTGTTCATCGATGCGATTGATGCGCAAGACGCCGTTGAATAGGATCCAACACACCAATCCCGCAATCAGTGCCATGAAGCCGGCGGCAATTCCCCAGCCCATGTAACTTTCCGGCAGAAGCGACCCCGCAAGAATCATCTCGGGAATAGACCCCAATAGCAAAACGATCGCCGCGATCTTCAACATCTTATATTTTTCAAGATGAGTGGAGCAGAGCGGAAGCTGCAAAGTTGTGCGCTTGCTGAGAACGGTCGCCAGGATCGCATAGACCAGCAGTGCAATGAGAACGAAGATGTACACCCAGGAAGGATGCCAACTGAAGCGTCTGCGAAGAAGGCTTGCGTCCGCCGGACGGCCACATTTGACGCAATATGGCGGCAGCGCGGCATCGCGTGAGGCGATCAGCAGGTTGCCGCGCGCCCAAGCACCCTGGGGCATAGCGAAATTCGGCGAGTTCATTGGCATAACACCGGATAACACCGGCAAACGGATTTACCCAAGGATAGCTGACGGATCGGAGTCACCGATTCGCTTGAAGATCCAAAATGTCCAAACCGTTATAGCTTGCGGCGATCGGTACGGCGGCCTGGCCTGGCGGGAGAAGTTATAGAACTTCGCCAGGTTTCAGCGCGTGAATGGTCAGACCGGCGATGTCGCGAGTTTCTTCGCACAATTTTTCGGGCGTGCCGGTGAGTACGGGAAATGTGGCGTAGTGCATGGGGATGACGTGTTTCACGTTGAGGAAACGGATGGCGTAGGCGGCTTCGCGCGGGCCCATGGTGAAGAGATCTCCGATGGGCAGCATCGCGAGCTGCGGCTGATAGAGTTCGCCGATGAACTTCATGTCTGCAAAGAACGCGGTGTCGCCCGCGTGATAAATGCTGGCGCCGCCTGGCAATCGGACGATAAAGCCGGCAGGTTCGCCGCCGTAGATGCGCTGGCCGTTGTGTTCAATCGTGTTTGAATGCATGGCATGCGTCATGGTGATGCTGAAGTCGCCGACCTGTTGTGTCCCACCTTTACCCATTGGAAGAATTTCTTTTGCGAAGCCCTGCTCGCCAAGCCAACAGCACGTTTCATAGATAGCGACCAGCTTGGGGCGAAACTGTTTTGCGATGGCGAGCAGATCGCCGAAATGGTCGCCGTGCCCGTGCGTCAGGAAAATGGCGTCCACCCGTGAAAGTTTCTTCCGGGAGTCGGGGCAGCGCGGATTGGACATGATCCACGGATCAATGAGCGCGACTTGTCCGGACGAAGTGGTAAGCGAAAAGGCGCTGTGGCCGAAATAGGTGATGCGATTGCCTTTGAGATCGAGCATGAGAGACCTTTCGAATCGGATCGGGCTGCGATTCCAAGTTAAACGGAAATCTCGGGCGCGAACAAGCGCGATACCGAACTGCTGTCAACTCCACAAAGAGCAGGAAAATTTCCGCAGCAACAATTTCAGCAGCTGGCTCAGCTGGGAAAATCACATCGCTCTCTGGCGACCCGCGAGTAATGCAGTTTGCATTGCGGCTGTCGTTCTGAGCATTTCCGATAGATTGCGCTTGCCGGGAAGTTCTCCTGGCATGAATATCCTGACCCGTGGAAGAGTGGGAGGGATGATGCGCAGAAATCGGATTCCGGGAATCGTGCTGCTGGCGGTGGCTGTTTCCCTAACGGCTACCGCCGGTCCCAAACCGGATGTGGACCGGTGGCGTCCGGGAGCCCGTGTACTTTTGGACGCGCACAACTGTTATCCCTATTTCGAATGGTGGAGCAATCGGATTGACCGTGCGCTCTCGGCTGGCACACCACTCGCCATTGAGCAGGACTTACTCTGGGCGAAAGATCCGCGAACGGGTGAAATGAATTCCCTCGTCAGCCACGGTGCTCCGCCTACGGGCGGCGAGCCGGGAATGCGGGAGTATTTCTTCGAGCGCGTGCGGCCGATTGTGGAGAAGGCGCTACGCGAGGGCAATCACGGCGACTGGCCGCTTATCACGCTGAACCTGGACTTGAAGTCGGAGGAGCCGGAGCATCTTGCGGCGATCTGGCAGCTGCTTGTGCAATACAAAGACTGGCTTACCACGGCACCGCGCAGCGCCAACCTGCAGAGGATGGAAGCGCTGGATATCAAACCGCTTCTGGTTCTTACCGGAGAATCCGATGCGCAGAAAGCGATTTTCTACGACCGGCTTCCAGTCGGAATGCGGTTGCTCGTATTCGGCGCAGTGAAAACGAACACGAAGGATCCAGCCGCGGCTCCGGAGCAGCTGGAGCCAAACTCTGCTGACAACTATCACCGCTGGTGGAACAACAGCTGGCACGTTGTGGAGCCGGAAGGTCAGCCGCAAGCCGGAGAGTGGACTCGAGCGAAAGATGCTCGCCTCAAGTCGCTTGTGCAGCATGCCCATGCGAACAATCTGTGGATACGGTTTTACACGCTGGATGGCGCAACCAAGGCCGAGCTCAGCTGCAACGGCTGGTTTCGCAGCTACAACTTTGGATCGAAGGACGCGGTGAAAAAGCGCTGGGCCGCTGCGGCCAAGGCTGGCGCGGACTACATCGCGTCCGACCAGTATGAGGACCTTGGCAAGTATCTCAAGTCACGGCGTTAGTTGGCGCTTTCGGGCTCGAGTTGAGAAACGCTGTGCCGCCGAGTAGACTAACGGAGTAGACGTTTTCGGGGCATCCCGAATTACAATTTACAGCTCAGGGGTCGTCGAACCGGCCCCGAAGCTGAAGATTTTGCTGGAGCGCCGCGGAGGCGACGTCCAGCGTGCGAAGCAAAGGAGAAGCCGAATGGCTTATGTAATCGCCGAACCGTGCATCGGCACAAAGGACACGGCTTGCGTTGACGTGTGCCCGGTGGATTGTATCCACCCTCGCAAAGACGAACCGGAGCATGAAGGCGTGACGCAGCTCTACATCAATCCGACGGAATGTATTGATTGCGGCGCATGCGTGCCGGTTTGTCCGGTTACTGCGATTTTCGCGATGGAAGATCTGCCGGAAAAGTGGCAGGCGTTTGCTGCAACGAATACCGATTGGTACGCGAAGAAGTAAGCGATCACCACGCTATGAAGTTGTCGAGACGGCGCGCTTTTGCGTGCCGTCTTGCTTTTCTGCGCGTGTTTAAGCTCTTGCGCGCCCGCCAACCCTGCGCGGCGCGGACACATCTATCTAGTTAGTCCGATCACGCATTTGCTCCGCAGCCAGCAAGGATGGATGGAATTGAAAAGAGTCGCAGAGATTTTCGTGTGGATTGCAACTGCAGCGGTTGCGGGCGGAACGGTTCATGCTCAACAGCCACGGGCAACTGCGGCCAACAAGCGAGCGGCGGCGGGCACCGCCTCTTTGGAAGGCGACTGGAGCGGCGTGCTGCAGGTTGGTGAGACGGAATTGCAGTTGGTGTTGCATCTCTCGAAAAACACGCAGGGCGAATGGCAGGCCAAGTTGGACAGCCTGAATCAGGCGGTCTATGGAATCGAAGCTTCCAAAGTGATTCGCGAAGAGGATACGCTGCGAGTTGAAGTCGCTTCGGTTGGCGCGAAGTTTCAGGGAAAGATTCAACCAGATCAGCGCACCATCCGCGGGCTTTGGGAGCAGGGCGGAACGGGCTTGCCGCTGAAATTTGAAAGGCGCGCGCCTGGTGCTGCTTCGCGCGCCGCTGCGAATGCCGTTTCGAAAGCCGAGGGCACCTGGCAAGGGGCGATTGCGGTGGCCAACATGCGCATGCGGTTGCAGATGCATGTAAGCCACGATGACAAGGGCAAGTTGCTGGCTTCCATAGACAGTCTCGATCAGAGCATTCAGGGAATTCCTGCGTCCAAGGTCGCCGAGAAAGATGGAGAACTGAGCTTTGCGATCCCCACCTTTCAGGCCGAGTATCGCGGAACGCTGAGCGCGTCGAAAAATGAGCTGGCTGGCGAGTGGTCGCAAAACGACAGCGTCGAGAAGCTCGATTTTCGCCGGTCCGATAAGCCGCTCGAATTGCAGCGGCCGCAAAATCCGGCGAAGCCGTATCCCTACACGGTCGAAGAAGCTTCGTTTTTCGCCGATGATGGAAAGGTGGCTCTGGCGGGCACTTTGACCGTGCCGCAGGGCGCCGGGCCGTTTGCCGCGGCGGTGCTGATCGGAGAGGGTCCTGCGGACCGGGACGCGACGATCGCCGGGCACAAACCATTCCTGGTGCTGGCAGATTTGCTTACTCGGAAGGGCATTGTTGTCTTGCGGTACGACAAGCGCGGCACCGCGCAGTCCACGGGAAATTCTGAACGGACAACGATGGAAGATTTGACGAGCGACGCCGGCGCGGCGCTGACGTATCTCAAGGCGCGAAAGGAAGTTGATGCGAAGCGCGTCGGTATTATTGGCCTTGGTGAAGGCGGGATTCTCGCCGCACAGATTGCGGCACGAAGCACAGATTTGGATTGGCTGGTACTGCTGGCGGCTCCCGCGACTAGTGGCGAACAGACGCTGCTTCGCCAATCGGAACTGATTGCTCGCACAGGTGGCTTGCCGGAAGAGCAGATCGCGCGCAGCCAGCAGTTTGATCGCATGGCCTACGCCGCAGTCCGCGAAGAAAAAACTGCGTCGGCTCTGGAAGCACGGCTCAACGCTCTGATCGAAAAGAGCGGGCTCAGCGCTTCGATGCCTCCGGCGGCGCTGCAGGCTCAAATCCGCCTGATGACCACACCGTGGTTTCGGCAGTATCTCGACTTCAACCCAGCGCCGGTACTGCAGGCGATAAAGTGCCCGGTGCTTGCTTTGAATGGCGACCGCGACCTGCAGGTGGATGCCGACGAAACGGTGCCGCTGCTGCGCCAATCTTACGAAAAGAGCGGCAACAAAGACTTTACTGTGGTGGAAATCCAAGGCGTGAATCACCTATTCCAAAAGGCACAGTCGGGTTCGCCCGCCCTTTACGGCGCGATCGAAGAAACCATGGCGCCTGAGGTGCAAAACACCATCAGCGGCTGGGTCGCCAAGCATTCGACACCGTAGCGGATTCTTTTGCCAATTCTGTTATGAAGTCGCGCACGCTCTCATTGCAGGCACCTGCAAATGAAAGGTGCGCGTTATTATAGGGACGGAGCCCGACAAAGTCCCTGTGCCGCCAAAATTTCACCTCTCACTGCTGATTCACGCGCACCAGCCCGTTGGTAATTTTGAAGATGTGATGGAGCGCTGCTATCAGCAGGGCTACTTTCCTTTTGTTCAGTTGCTGGAAAAACATCCCGCAATTCGCGTCGGGCTGCACTATTCAGGACCGCTGCTCCTATGGATGGAGGCGCACCATCCTGAATACTTCGAACTGCTGCGCTCGTTGGTTCGGCGCAGGCAAGTGGAAATTGTCGGTGGAGGATTTTACGAACCGATCCTGGCTGTGATTCCGCCGGAAGATCAGCGCGAACAGATCGAGCGCTTGTCCTCTTACATTGAAAAACATTTTGGCGAAAGGCCGGCCGGGGCATGGCTTGCTGAACGTGTCTGGGAACCACAGTTGCCGTCTGTCCTGGCGTCGGCGCAGGTCGGTTATACGCTGGTGGATGACTTCCATTTTCTTTGCGCCGGCTTCGAATCGCCGGAGCTATTCGGAGCCTACCAGGCTGAGGATCGCGGGAAGAGCGTGCGACTTTTCGCTGGACAGAAGGCACTTCGCTACTTGATTCCGTGGGAGAAAGTCGCAGACGCCATCACGTATCTGAAAGAAGCCGCCGCAATGCACCCGGACGGCATCGCCATCTTCGGCGACGACATGGAGAAGTTCGGCGTTTGGCCGGGCACCTATGAATATTGCTACACCGATCACTGGCTGGAGGATTTCTTTGTTGCGCTGCAGGCTAACTCGGATTGGCTCTCTCTGACTCCGCCGGGTGAGTACGCGAAAACTCATGCGCCGCTCGGCCGCGCCGAGCTGCCCGCTGCGGCCTATCCCGAAATGATGGAATGGGCCCTGCCCACCCCGGTTCGCCAGCGCTTCCACCTGGTGCAGCAGGAGTTCACGAAACGGCCCGAAGTCGCTGCGTTCTTGCGCGGTGGTTCATGGCGTGGATTTTTCCGCAAATATCCGGAGTCGAATCTTCTGCACAAGAAAATGCTCCGCGCCAGCACGCGTCTGGCGGCGGTTCCGCAGCGCCGCACGGAATCTCGCAGTTCGCAGGAACTGGCCAACGCTCGCGATCTGCTTCTTCGCGCCCAGTGCAATGATGCTTACTGGCACGGCGTGTTTGGCGGCCTCTATGCTCCCCATCTGCGCACGGAACTTTGGCGCAATCTGGTCCGCGCTGAAGCTGCGGCTGACCGGCTCACGCCGGGCGGACAGATCGGGCGCGTCGAATTGCTCGATTACGACGCCGACGGCAAGAATGAGCTGCTCTTCACCGGCCCGGAATATCAAGCGCTGGTAAAACCATCCGACGGTGGAACGCTGGCAGCGCTCGATTTTCGTCCCGTTTGCGCGACCCTGGTGAATTCGCTGCAGCGGCGGCCTGAGGCGTATCATGCGCGACTGCGCGACGCATCTCTTGTTAAGACCGAAGCAGGCACCCCACTGCACGAACAAACGCGCGTGAAAGAACCTAATCTTGAACGCTTTTTGCAATACGACCGCTGGCCGCGCCACGCATTTCGTATTCTTGTCTTCGATCCGAAACGCACTCATGCGGAGTATGAAGCACTGCAACTGATGGAAGATCCCAGTTTGGCCTCCGGTGAATTTGCCGTCCAATCTTCGGGTCCATTCCAAGCGGACCTCACGCGCGAAACTACGATCCGCCCCAACCACCCGGCAAGCGGGGCCACACCAGTCTTTGTGACCAAACGTTATTCCTTTTCACCGGCGCCGGGCGGCTGCGAAGTGTCCTGCGAAGTGGGATTGCAGTTGAAAGAACCGCTCGACCGCGCCGTGATTGTAGCCGTGGAAACGATCGTTAACCTGCTGGCGCCGAACGAGGCGGATCGCTTTTTCGAAACGCCGTCCGGCCCGCAAAGCCTGCGCTACAGCGGCGCATTGCCGGGGCCGGTTCTGCACATGCAGGACGGCTGGCAGAAGCTCCGCGTCACGCTGCACGCTCCCGCCTCGGAAAACTTCTGGATCGCGCCTATCGAAACCGTTTCGGAATCCGAAGACGGCTTCGAACGCGTGTATCAGGGCTCGCAAATCCTTGCCCGGTGGCGGCTCAGCACTCAGAAAGTACTGTCCGCGCGCGTCGTCTGGCGTCTCGAAACGATTTGAACTGGTGCGGGCCAGAAGGCTAGTAAATCCCTCCGCCGGACTGCGTGGAACTAAGCACGCCTGCATTCGCCGAAACGGTGTAGCTCACGCCGCCTTTCCCATTCCAATTTCCCAGATTGAAAGTCCCCCCAGCGGTGATTCGGTACACACCGATGTTCTGGTAAGTGAGCGGTGTTTTCGCCTGGCAAACCTGCGGCGCGCCGGGCGCCTGCAAAAAATAAACGGTGCTGACGCCAACCACCGAAGCATTTCCACTTCCATCAATCAGCAGTGCTGTTTGTTCGTCAATCGAAATGCCTCGCGGCGCTGCGGACCATCCGTTCAGAATAATCCTGCACAAGAACGCCAGATCACGGCCCATGCGGTCGCGCGTGACAAAGTGCGGGTCGCCGATCAATCCCGCTACGGTTGAGATGCTGACGAAGTCGTGATCCAGAGTGATATAGCGAGTGAAGGGGTCGGCGAGTGCCTGGCTCGATGTAACGCCCTGACTGGCCAGCGCAGAGTAGATGAATTGCGACAAGACGTTCATGCCGGCGCTGGTGCCGCCAATCGGTACGCCGCGCGCAATCAGACCTTGCAGCGCGGTTTGCACCGGCGCGTCCTTCCAATAATTGATGTAGTTCGACTGATCCCCGCCAGCAATCCACAGCGCTTCCGCGTTTTGAATTGTGCTGATTACAAATGGATCGCTCGCGGCCGTGCGGTTCGGAATAATGAGCGTCGCGACGGAATTTTCGCTTGGGCAAAGCTGCTGGATGTAAGGATTGTAGGCGTCCGTGCCTGTCGCGCGGATCACCAGAAAATCGCCGTTGCCGCTACGCTGGCACATCCATTGAAACGCCGCGTCTACGTCCGTCCCGCCACCCATCAGCACCGTCCCTGCTGTCGTGGCGGTAGCGACGTCGGATTGATTGCCTACGCGAAAATATGAATAGCCTTTGGCCGCAAAGGCGTTAGTTGCACAGCAGAAAGCCAGGGCCAACAACGCGAATGTTCTTTTCATTCCGTCACCTGAAGTAAGAGGATTCCGCGTGGCGCATCATATCCCCGCGACTTTCCTTCTGGCAACGGCGCAATTCAAGGGAAGAGAGCTACGCTAACGCGAGTCAGTCCACGATCCACAGGTTCTGCGCGAACGGCCACTCGTCGTCGATCCATTGCGCGATCTGGCGGAAGCCGGAACGCCGAGCCATCTGCGCAGACTCGTCGGGCGAATACTTGTGTGAACTCTCCGTCCAGATGGTTTCGCCTTCTTCCATGCGGAAATAGAGCGAGGCACCGGGTATTTCGATGTGCTGCCTTCGCGTGGCTTGCAGGTGCATTTCGATGCGGCGCTCTTCTTCGTTCCAAAGAGCGAGGTGTCGGAAGTCGCGCAGCTGAAAACTTGCGCCCAGTTCGCGATTCACGCGTGCTAACAAATTCAAATTGAAAGCCGCGGTAACGCCCGCGGGATCGTCGTAAGCCGCAAGTTGAAGGCTGACGTCCTTCTCCAGATCGGTTCCCAGCAGCAGGGAATCGCCCGGCTGCAATGCGGCGCGCACTTGCCGCAAGAAATCATCCGCCGCCGGCCGGTCAAAGTTTCCGATCGTACTCCCCAGAAACAAGACGCAAACGTGCTCTCCGGGTTCGCGGTGCGCAGCCACGGCGCGCAAGCCTTCCAGGTAAGGCTTTTCGTAGCCTACCAGGCTGACAAAATCCATCTGGCCCAGTTCTTTTTCGCAAGCCGCCAACGCCGCCGGCGAAATTTCAATTGGATAGTAGAACGTCCGCTGCCGCTTCGACAGCGCTTCCAGAATCATTCGCGTTTTCTTGCCGCTGCCGCTTCCGAGCTCCGCCACGTGTGTCGGAGTCGGCATGCGCGACACCATCTCTTCGGCATACCGTTGCAGCAGGCGCGCATCGGCCCGGGTCAACCCGTATTCCGGCAGCAGGCAGATCGCCTCAAAAAGCTGCGATCCAACTTCGTCATATAAGTATTTGCTCGGCAATTCGCGCTGGCCAGTTTTGATGAGGCCCGCGCGCACATCTGCGGCAAACTCCGACGTTACCTTCTTGGTGGGGGCTTGGACGATCATCTCGACTCCCAAGGGCCAGGGTGACCTGTTGTTCTTTAGTTCATTCTTCCACGCAGCGAAATGCCGCGTAGACGTACGGATAGTGCGGCTGAAACCAATTCCGGAAAGAGCGCCTCAACATGCATGCGGCCGTCCGCTGCGATCCGCCCTTCATCACGTAGTGCTTTCCGTCAAAAAAGTTTGCGGAATAACCGGGATAGAAGGGCATTGGCGAGAAACCTGGGTGTGGCGCAAAGATCGTTCGTGTCCATTCCCATCCATTGCCGACCAAATCATGAATTCCGAATGCACTCGCGCCCGCCGGATGAGCTCCGCATGGTGCCGATTCCCAGTGAGCAAAATCAAAATTTCCAAAACGCGATTCGGGTGGGGCGTCTCCCCAGGGATACGCGCGCTGCTCGTCGGAGCCGGGCACTCCATACGCCGCGCGATGGAACTGTTCTTCGGTAGGCAGCTTGCGCCCCAGCCATTTCGCATATGCCGAGGCTTCCGCGTGGCTCACATATGCGGGGAGATCGAGCTGCAACCTGGTGTCTTTAAACATCCCGCGCTGCATCCAGATATTTCCATCGCGATACCAGAACGCCGGATGTTCGATGGCATTTTCTTCTCGCCAGGCCCAATCCGCGGCAGCCCACAATGAACGATTGTGATATCCGCGGTTTTGAACGAACAACAAAAATTGGCGGTTCGTTACATTATGATTTTCAATCGCGAATTCCGGAACGTCGACCGTCACCATCCCGCGCTCGTTGTCCCAGCCGAATTGTTTCGCGTCTCGCTCCAGCCCCAGCCTCGCCGGTCCCGCCTCGATCTCCACCAGCCGGTGCCGGATTTGCGGTGCCATCCAGCGTTGCTCGGCTCGCGGAGCTTTTTTCTTCTCCGCGGGGACGCGATGGAACATATACGCCAGCGTCTCGGCGTGCATTAAGCGATGTTCGATGGCCGTATCCAGCATCGTCAAAATATGAGGGTGCCCCTGGCTCGGCTGTTCGAACGTCTTCTCAATCGCCCAATCCAAGTCCGCCCGCAAACGCCGGTTATAGGCGTCGACCTCCGTCCGCGCCGGCCAGTCTTCCGGTTTGTCGTCGGGCAAACCTCCGCCAACCGGATCAATACCGAATGCGAACAACTGATCAAATGTGGGATGGAACCGTTTCAGCCCGAATGCGCGCTGCCCCAGCAGATTCCAATCGAACGCTTCGACATGTCCGACATAGAATATAACGCGATGCCGTTCGGCAATCGGCCGCTCGTAAAATGCTTCGTCTTGCAAAATCTGAAATAGCTGGTCGGTCGTAACTCGCGCATGCGCCAGCCGCTGCTGATATTCGTGGCGGGTACGAACTGCCGTTGCGAGTGCTCCCATGACAAGTCCCTTCCTTTGATGCGTCTTCCTCGAGAAGGATGCACCGAAATTTCGGCGCGGGGAGAGGCTTGCTAAGTTAGGATGTTGACGCGACGGCGCGAAGGGCGTCAACGAAAACGGCTGCAAAACTCCTTACATGAGCAACCCTATCATCGAGTTTCGCCAGGTGGAATACCAAATTTCCACTATTTCGACGCATCCGATTCTTTCCGGCGTTTCTTTTCAGATTCATCGTGGCGAAACAATTGCTCTCCTCGGCCGCAGCGGTAGCGGCAAAACAACGCTCCTCAAGTTGATCAACGGACTCCGCCGCGCTTCTTCCGGCGCCGTGCTTGTTCAGGAACACGATGTCCGCGATTGGGACATCATCCGATTACGGCGCGGCATAGGCTACGTCATTCAGGAAACTGGCTTGTTTCCTCACCTGACCGTGCGTGAAAACGTTTGCCTCGTGCCACAACTCGAAAATTGGCCTGCCGACCGCATCTCTTCCCGCTACCTCGAGGTCCTCCAGTCCGTCGGTTTGTCACCTTCGCTTTATTCGCAACGCTATCCCCGTGAACTGTCGGGTGGCCAGCGTCAGCGCGTCGGAGTGGCTCGCGCTCTGGCCGCCGACCCTGAGATTCTTCTTATGGACGAGCCGTTTGGCGCCCTCGATCCGGTTACCCGAGCCGAACTGCAGCGCGAGTTTCTAGCGCTCCGCCGAAGCTTGACCAAGACGGTCGTTTTCGTTACTCACGATGTGCGCGAAGCTTTGCTCCTCGGCACCCGCATCGTCCTTCTCGACTCTGGTCGCATCATCGCCGAGGCAACACCACACGAATTTGTCAGGCTCGCTCATCCCGTCGCGCGCGAATTTCTGGCTGCCGCCGAGTTGGCAACTGGTGCTCCCGCATGAACTCCCTGCAATTCATGCTGAGTCACCGTACGGAGGTTCTCGCGGCCACGCGCGAGCATCTGATCCTTGTTCTCATCTCCATGGCCATCGCGGCCGCAATTGGCGTTCCCTTAGGACTGGCGATCGTCGGGCATCCTCGCTTGCGTGCCATTGCGCTCACGGTCGCCAGTGTGCTGCAAACGATTCCCAGTCTCGCTCTGTTCGGCTTTTTGATTCCGCTCCCATTCATCGGCGGAATCGGTGCGCACACGGCAATCGTTGCACTGGTTCTCTACGCGCTACTCCCAATTTTGCGGAACACTTATGTCGGCCTAACGGGCATTGATCCGGCCATTCTGGAAGCCGCCGAAGGCATGGGAATGACCGAGGAGCATATTCTCTTCCGCGTACGCCTGCCGCTTGCCAGCAGCGTCATCATGGCGGGAATCCGCACGGCTTCCGTTATCACGATTGGAGTTGCCACGATTGCTGCCGCAATCGGCGCGGGCGGCCTTGGCACGTTCATTTTTCGCGGCGTATCAATGGTGAGCGACGCTGTGATTCTTGCCGGCGCTATCCCTGCTGCCATCCTCGCTTTGCTGGCTGATTTTCTGCTCGGACTGCTCGAGCGTCGTCTGAAAGTGAACTGAACATGCCGCGAGCACTTTTCTCCTGCATTTTCGCGCTGCTGCTCTTTTCCGGCGCCTGTCGCACGCCGCGAAAGCCTCATCTCGTCGTCAGCTCTAAATTCTTCACCGAGCAAGTCATCCTTGCCGAACTGCTGGCCCAGCACATCGAAGCGCGCACCGGCATACTCGTCGTTCGCAAGACGAACCTCGGCGGCACGCTGCTCGTTCACAAAGCAATGCTCAGCGGCGGTGTAGATCTCTACGTCGAGTACACGGGAACCGCCCTTACCGCAGTACTCGGCGAAAAACCGGAAGGTGATTCGCAGGCTGTCTATCAGCGCGTTCGCGGCGCTTATGCGCAACGGTTCGCGCTCGAAGTTACCGAACCGCTCGGCTTTGAGAATACCTTTGCCATGGTCGTGCGCGGTGCCGATGCGCGCGCTCATCAGCTCGCGAGGATTTCCGACATCGCTCCGCTTGCTCCCCAATGGCGAGCCGGCGTTGGCTACGAATTCCTTGAACGCCCCGACGGCTATCAGGGCTGGACCGAACGCTATGGCCTCAAGTTCGGCAAGCCGCCCAGCGTCCTCGATCTTGGTTTGATCTACCGCGCACTCGCCGAAAAGAAAGTGGATATCGTGGCAGGGAATTCAACCGACGGTTTGGTCGACTCGCTCGGTCTAGTGGTGCTGCAGGATGACCGCCACTATTTTCCGCCCTACGATGCGGTTCCTATCGTTCGCAAGGCCGCGCTCGACAGATTTCCGCAACTGCGCGGCGCTCTCTCCGATCTGGCAGGGAAAATTTCCGTGGACGAAATGCGCCGCCTCAATCGCCAAGTGGACGCCGATCTGCGCGACGTAGCCGTTGTCGTCCGCGAATTTCGCGCGTCCAAGGGCTTGTAACGCTTAAAGAATCGCGTGAAATTTCAACGGCTTGTCGGAATTCTTCAAATACAGGTACAACGCCAAGCGATTCTTGATTTCATACCGCTCGACGTCGGCGAGCGCCTTCAGGTATTCGCTTTCCTGGCGGGACGTGTCCGCGTCGCACATCATTCTGGTCGCTGCCAGCGGGCCGAACTTGATTGTGCTGCCGGCAATATCCGCCGAGCCTGTAAACCGGTTGCAAGACCCGTTGCCGGCGGCCGCCGTGTTGTTCGGGAAATTCAGCGTCGCGCGCGAAGTGGCGATCACTGGTTTGCCATCCATTTCTTCAAGGCTCCATTCCGTTCCCGCTAGCCCTCGATCGGGGACGGCACCAGACGGGGCCGCGTCAGGCGGCGCGGCCGCTTGTGCCGGTTTTTTGTCCCCCATGCAGCCACTCATCGCGGCGCACAGCAGTAGCGCCAGACAGGAGGCTTTCACGCCGTTTTTCATCGCGATTCCTTAGCTTGTTGTGCGCGGCGCCTCCATCCTTCGCCACGCAGGCCGCGGTTGCAAGCCTGAAATTTCCCGCTCCCGACCACCGGTTGCCCGTCACACTCGCGCTCTGCTACAGTCCCAAAAGAACCGAAAAAGGTGATCCGCATGGCCTTATCGCAGGATTTGCTCGAGATGCTCGTCTGTCCGATCTGCAAGGAACATGTCCAGCCGCTCGCCGATTACAGCGGACTCAAATGCCCGGTATGCCGCCGCGTCTATCCGGTACGAGACGATATCCCCGTAATGCTCCCCGAAGAAGCTTCCATCGCCAGCGAATAAATCCCGCTAAGGACCGCGCTAGGGAATGTCCAATCTAATCCGAGAATCGCTGCCTCGCCTCAAGCGCCTTCTACGCAAACTCAAAGGCCAGCGCATCGGCGTCCTCGGCGACCTCATGCTCGACCGTTACCTCTGGGGATCGGCTGCGCGTCTTTCTCCCGAAGCGGCCGTCCCTATCGTTGATTTCGCCGAACAAAGCGAATGCCTTGGCGGTGCCGGCAACGTGGCTGCGAATCTCGCATCACTCGGCGCTCGTGTCGCGGCATTTGGCCTAGTTGGCGAAGATGAGCCGGGCCGCGCTTTGCGAAATTGTCTGCGTAACGCAGGCATCGCGCACGCGGGCGCCTTGGCTGACAGGTCGCGCGTGACCACGGTTAAAACGCGCGTCATCGCGCGTCACCAGCAGATTGTCCGCATTGACCGGGAAAAGCGCGATGCCGTTGCCCCTGCACTCGAAGAAAAACTCTTTCGCCGCCTGCTCGCGTCAATGAAAGGCCTGGCTGGCCTGGTTCTCTCTGACTACGACAAAGGCCTCATCACCGACGCGTTTGCTGAGCGAGTCCTTAGCGCGTGTCACCGCCTGAAGATTCCGGTTTTCGTCAAGCCAAAAACCTCGCGGCTATATGCGTATCGCGGCGCGCGTATCATCGTTTGCAATGCCAAAGAAGCGGGGTTTTTCGTCACTCGCCCCCTTCATGATGAAAAGTCCCTCGAAGAAGCAGGCCGTAACCTGCTTGCGCATTTTGGCTGTGGTGCCGTGGTCATCACCCGCGGCGAAAAGGGCATGAGCATTTTTGAGGAGTCTTCGCCACGCCACATCACGATTCAAGCCACAAGCTTTGAAGTCACTTACGCCCGTGTCGGCCAGCCGGGAGTGGAGCGCGGCGCCACAGGCCGCCAGGTCTTCGACGTTACGGGAGCTGGCGACACTGTTCTCAGTGTTCTCTCGCTCGCCGTCACGGCTGGAGCTTCGCTTCCCGATGCCGCCATTCTCGCTAACACCGCCGCCGGCGTCGTCGTCGGCAAACTTGGCACTGCCGGGGTCACGCTCCCCGAACTCGCTGCCGCGCTCGACGACCTGCGCCGCCAAAACTGACGGCTTTGTTCAAGTGCCCTTCGAACATTCACGAAGTCAATCCAAGACTGCGCAAGTACTCAGCCACTTCGCTGTGTTTGCGCTCCTCCGCAAAGGCAAGTGCGTTCTTGCCGTCACCAGCGCGAGCGTGAAGCTCCGCTCCATGTCCCAGCAACATCCGGACGATTTCCAGGTGGCCATTGGCTGCCGCGGCCAAAAGGGGCGCATACCCGTTCGCATAGCGGTAATTCACGTTCGCGCCGTTCTCGGCGAGCCAGGCAGCAATCGAGGCGTGGCCGCTGGCCACCGCCCCCGTCAATGCGGTGTAGCCGCTGCCATTCGTTGCAACGGCATTCACATCAGCACCCTTGCTCAACAAATACCGGGCAACCTCCTCGTGGCCGAAGACGGCCGCTAACGCCATGACGGGGAAGCCATCGGGCGAATAACCTTGCGCGGCTGCAGGATCTGCCTCGCCAAGTTCCTTTACACGCGAAAGTTGACCAGCCGCCGCTGCCTCGTGCAGTTCCAGCCGGGGCCCCTTCGCCAGCAAAAAGTCGCGAATTTCCTGGCGTCCCGAATAGCACGCGGTCAACAGCGCAGACACTCCGCGCTCATTCTTCGCATATAGCAAAGCCGGACCGGCTTCCAGCAGACGCGAAACTTCCGCCAGATTGCCGGCTTGCACCGCCGCGAAAAATTCAGCCTGACTCACACTGCCTCCGCGTTATCGGTCCCCATTCGCCCAAGCGACCGTCGACCTCTTGTGCCGAAGATCACTGGATTCGACCTCCGGCTCGCATGGCTACGGCCAAATGACAAACGCATATCCCAAGGGTGCGATTGTAATAGACGTTTTGCGCTGCCAGTGGGAAACAAGCCTGAGGAGGATGCGCTAGCGGCGCGCGCGGTCCTTGCGCACGGCCTCCTCAATCAGAGCGTCCAGCTCATCGCGGCGCAAAGTAATTTCGCCCGCCACGCCGTCTTCGTCATCACTGGTAACCGGCAATTCGGCGCCGCCTCCCGGAGGAGCCACGACTCCATAGCGTGCCCGTGCGGCCATGAGCTTAGCGACTTCCTTGCTCGAGAAGAGCTTGGGCGTTCCGGCATTCTCCGCAGCCAGCGTGATTTTTGCGGTATGCTCGACGGTTTCCATTCGGTAAAACGCGGTCAGCAAATCTGGGCCGCAGGTGACGACGCCGTGATTGGCTAACAACAGCGCGTCGTAGTGCTCGACGTACGGCTCAAGTGTCGCGCTCAGCTCCGGCGTTCCCGGGGTCGCGTAGCGCACTAGCGGCACCTTGCCCAGCCCGATCACTACTTCAGGCAGCAGAGCCTCATCCAGCGCTCGGCTGGCTGCGGCAAATCCCGTAGATGTCACCGGATGCGCATGGCAAACCGCATGAACGTCGGGTCGCATGCGGTAGAACAGCAGGTGCATGAGCACCTCGGAGGAAACTTTCCGCGATCCTTCGATCTGCCGGCCTTCCGGGTCTAAAACTACCAGATCGGCTGGTTCCAACAGCCCCTTGTTCATACAGGTAGGGGTCGCCAAAATGCGCCCATCGCTCAGGCGCACCGATACGTTCCCCTCGCACGCGACGATGTATTCGCGCTGATACATCCAGCGCCCGACAATGCAGATTTCGCGGCGGTGTTGCTTTTCGCTTTTCTGGTTTCCGGCCAACACTGAGTCCGGGTTCACGACGGACTCCTCCCTCGCGCGGGGCATTATCCACCGCGCAGGTTTTTTTGCAACTGTTATTTAGCCGTCGGCCGCCGGCCAGAATGGCGGCAACGAGGTCTTTCCGGCTTACCAGGTTAAGCGTAAATTCCCCGCATCTTGAGGGCTTTCGCAACACGGTCTATGGCGACCATGTAAGCCGCGATGCGGTTATTGACCTTGTGCTTCTCCGCGTATTTTACCACTACGTCGAAGGCGTTCACCATGATGTCCATCAGGCGCTCATTCACTTCGCTTTCGCGCCAGAAGAAGCCTTGGCGGTCTTGCACCCACTCGAAGTAGCTCACCGTGACTCCGCCGGCGTTGCCAAGAATGTCAGGCACAGTGAACACGCCCTTGTTGTCGAGAATTGCATCGGCCTGCCAGGTCGTCGGGCCGTTGGCGCCCTCGCACAGAATTTTCGCGTGGACATTGGCTGCATTCTTTTCCGTGATCTGATTTTCGATCGCGGCGGGAATCAACACCTCGCAGGGCTGGAACAATACGTCCTTGGCGCTCATCTTCTGCCCGCCACCCGGAAAATCCTGCAGCGGCTTCTTCTGATTCGTCACCCAGTCAATGACCTTGGCAATGTCGAATCCGTTTTCGTTGTACAAGCCCCCGCCGATATCCGCAAGCCCGATAATCTTGTATCCGGCTTGCTGCATCAGGTCTGCGGCCATGGAGCCAACGTTGCCGAATCCCTGGATGATTGTCCGGCAGCCCTCTTTCTTCATCTTCAGCTTTTCGATTGCCTGATCTACGCAGATCATCACGCCGCGGCCGGTGGCTTCGCGACGTCCGCGTGAACCGCCGAGCTCGATCGGCTTGCCGGTAACCACAGCGGTGGTCGCCATCCCCACGTGCATGGAATAGGTGTCCATCACCCACGCCATGGTCTGCTCGTTGGTGCCAACGTCCGGAGCGGGAACATCGCGTTCTGGCCCAAGCCAGCTGGTCAACTCGGCCGTATACCTCCGCGTCAGCCGCTCCAGTTCGCCGCGCGACATCTTGGTCGGATCGCAAATCACGCCGCCCTTGGCGCCGCCGAACGGAATGTCCACCACCGCGCACTTCCAGGTCATCCACGCCGCCAAAGCGCGCACTTCGTCAATGCTCACGTCTGGAGCGAAGCGAATCCCACCTTTGCCCGGTCCGCGCACCGTCGAATGCAACACCCGATATCCCGTAAAAACTTCCAGCGTCCCGTTGTCCATTCCCACCGGGATGTACAGCGTCACTTCTTTGTCGGGGTACTTCAGATACTTGTAGACGCCTTGTTCGAGGCCTAGCTTCTTGGCAGCTTCCTCAAAACGCGCTTCCGCGTTCTGGTATACATTCATCTCTTCTGGTGCGGTCGTCGCTTGCGACATTCTGGACTCTCCGCGAGGAACTCAGGATTTTTTGCAGCGCAGCGCGTTTCGCGCGACGGCTGGCACACCCCGCCGCAAACTCAATTGCGGATTTTTCCTCGAATGACCCGGCAGCATTGACGCTCAGCAGGCTACCCACCCGCTGGCCCTTCGCCGGGACGGAGTGCCAGTATACGAAGCCACGTCGCGTCGCCGCAAGCCGACTCCGTACTCGTCGGTTCCACAATCGCAGCAGACGTTGGTATGGCGCTAATTCTGATGAATTCATACCCGGTGGCCTACACTCGGCATCCAATGCTGACGCAACTAAATTCGGAGAACGTTCCATGGCAAAAATGAAGGCGGTTCAAGTCCCCAAACCCGGCGGCGACTTTGAAGTCGTAGAACGCGCGATCCCTTCGCCAGGTCCAGGCGAGGTTCGCATCAAGGTGCAGGCCTGCGGAATTTGCATGGGCGACGACATCGTTAAGGAGGGCCACTGGCCCGGCCTGCAATATCCGCGGGTTCCTGGCCACGAAGTCGCCGGCGTGATTGATGAAGTCGGCGACAGCGTGAGCCGATGGAAAAAGGGCGACCGCGTCGGCGTTGGCTGGCACGGCGGCCACGACAGCACCTGTGCTGCTTGTCGCGAAGGCGATTTCCTCAATTGCGAGAACGAAAAGATAAGCGGCCTTAGCTTCGACGGCGGCTATCAGGAATACATGGTCGTTCTCGTTGAAGCGCTCGCGCGTATTCCCGACTCGCTCGATCCCGCCGATGCCGCGCCGCTCCTTTGTGCCGGACTCACTACCTACAACGCGTTATGCCATAGCGGCGCCCAACCCGGCGACCTCGTCGCCGTGCAGGGAGTCGGCGGCTTGGGTCACCTCGGCATCCAGTTCGCGAATAAGTTCGGCTTCCGGGTCGTAGCAGTGGGCCGCGGCTCAGAGAACGCTTCGCTTGCCAAGAAATTGGGCGCCAACGAATACATCGACAGCAAAGCCACCAACGCGGCGCAGGAGCTGCAAAAGCTCGGCGGAGCAAAGGTGATTCTTTCCACTGCGCCCAGCTCCAAAGCCATGTCCGAAATTTTTGCTGGACTCGGCCGTCGCGGCAAGCTCCTCGTCATCGGTGCTGACGCTTCGGCGCCGCTTGAAATTCCCTCCGTCGGCCTGATCATGGGCAGCAAGAGTGTTCAGGGCTGGGCCTCCGGCACACCCAGCGATTCCGAAGACACGCTCCGTTTCGCCGCGCTCACCGGAGTGCGGCCCATGATCGAAAAATTCCCCTTGCAGAAAGCTGGAGAAGCATACGCCCGCATGACCAGCGGTCACGCGCAATTCCGCGTCGTTTTGACGATGTAGCTCAAGTCCTCGTATTCGTTATTCCGAGAGAAGCGAGGAATCGCTCTTCCAGTCACTTTCGGTTAGCTTGGCCTACTGCAGCTTGAACTGCACCGTAACGGTAAGGTGGGTCGCGGTGGGAACCCCGTTCAGCGTCGCCGGCTGATACTTCCATTGCTTCACCGCGTTTGTGGCGGCGTCATGCAACAGCGCTGGACCGGAGAGCACTCGTGTCGTCGTTACACGTCCGTTCACGTCAATGAGAGCGTCGATCGTGACGTCGCCGCCTACCCGCTGCGTGCGGGCCATCTGCGGATACACCGGCGGCACAGACGAGATCAGCTTCGCGACCTTGACGTCGCCGCCGATCGGCAACGGTGCAGCGGGCCCTTTGCCCTTGTTCGCCAGAATGCTTATGCCGCTTGAATCCGCGGCGCTCACGCCATTTATTGCCAATCCCGGATCGGGCGTTCCATTCTCCGAACCTGCGGCACTCCGAGTAACCTTGGGCGCGGAGAGACGGACTTCGCCAAGCATTGGCTTTTTCGCTGGCTCTTCAGCGACAACTTCCTCAGGCGAGTCCGCCAGATTCTTTGCAGAAGCCGCGTTCTTCGTCACCGTAGTCGCGTTTGAAACATTTCCGCTCGGCGAGCTGCCATTGGGCCGCATGGTGGGCAACGCGGTGGTTGTGGGTTGCGAAGCCGGCGTGGCTGAGAAGTTCCCTGAATTCGCTGCGCTGCTTCTAGCCGGCTCGCTCTCAGAAGCTGTCGCGCCGGGTGCGGGAATGCTCGCTGGATTGCTCTCCGCCACCGTTCCAATTCCACTCGCGGAGACTTTGGACGCTTGATTCACAAACCAATACCAGGCTGCCGCGGCAGCAATGAGCAGCGCCGCGATTGCCAGAGCAATCTTCAAGCCCTTGCCCGAACTCGTCGAAGTGTCGGCTTGCGAGTCCAGTGCCAGTGACGTACCAAAATTCGGGGCGCGCCCTTCACCTCCAAATACCGGTGTTGCTTCGTGCTCGTCAACAGGGGCGCTCAAACCGCTCGTCGGAACTTTTTCTTCCACGTGCTGCTCGACGCCGGAAGCATCGGTCACACTGGCTTCGCTGGTCTTGGCCTCTCCCGGCTTGCTCTCCATAGCGGCAGCGTTGCGCGCGAGTGGCTCCAGCCAGGCGGGAATTTTCACTTCTTCCGCCGGCAAATCTGCCGACAAATCAAACGAAGCCGATCCGGGCGCGGGACTCTGGCTCACACCCAGCGCTACGCTCAGAGAAGGCTTGTGATCGTGTTCGTTCGAGACCGGTGACGCGGCGGAAGGTGCACTGACGGGCTTCTCTTCTGCCAACACGGCGGTTGCAGTTTCGCGATATTCGATTTTCTCGACTTGCTGCTTGTCGCGAGCCTTCAACTCCAGCCCGTGCGATCCGTGCGTTAAGAATTCTGAAAGCGTCGGAACCTTCGAGGTAGGAGGCTGAGCGGGGACAGCCGGTGCGGCCGGAATTTCGTTTGCTTGCGCCGCAGGCTGCGCCGCGGGAGGCACACTGGGCGCAACAACTGCAGCTGGTAGAGCCGGGATCTGCACTGAGCTCGGCTGCGTCGCCGCAGGCGTTGCGCTTATCAGATCCGTCAATTTCTGCTCAAGCGATTTCGTCGGAGCTCCAATAGCCCCCACGCTCGGCACTGCTGGGACTGCAGATCCCGCGACGTTCCCCGGCGTGCGAATTCCCCAGAAATCCGTCGTCGCTTCCGTGAATTTCAACTCCACGTATCCGGCCGCGTTCCCGTTCTGTTTCGTCTTCACGACCTGGCATACGACTTCCTGCTTTGACTTTTCGTTGGTGACAAACAGCAACTGCCCTGGCCCAACCGCCGCGGCCAACCGGATCACCGCTCCGCTACCAAACACCAGTACTGTCTGCGTCGCTTCCGAAAACGGCTCACGCTTCTCGCTGCCCGCCACCGTCCGCGCGCCATTCACCGTCACCGGGATTTCCATCGCCACCGGTTGTGGCTTCGTGCCACCCGGCGTTGCCGCGTTCGCTTGCCCTATCGTTTCGGAAGCCATCTCGTACCTGCTTGCTTTGCAGAAATTTTCGGAAGGTCCTGCGCGCGAACCCAAAAATTCCGCACCGACTCTATCCTTATATAGGTTGCTGGTACCTGAAGTAGCCCGACGATAGTACGCGCGTACTACGGTGGAAACACCTGTCCGGAAGGACAGGCACGGTGGCACAGACCTTCGTTTGTGCGTCGCCTACCTTTTCGCGAATGAAAGGCTTCACTGAGGCCAGAAGCTTCCGCGAATGAGAATTGTTTCGAGGTAAATCGCTCGTTTCGCTGGGCTAGTTCGCCGCAAATGGCAGTTCAAACTGCTTGTCGATCTCCACGCGATACCCCGTCACGAGCTTGTTTGTCTCCGCCGCCATTCCAATCACAGCATGCAGTTCCTTGAACATCTCCGGCGTCATTCCTTTCTTCACTGCCGACGCCGTGTGTGACGCAATGCAGTAGGGACAATTGTTGGCCACGCTCACCGCGACATAAATCAATTCCTTCGTCAGAGGGTCAAGCGCCCCCGGGGCCATGATCTGCTTGATGCTTTCCCACGTCCGCTTAAGCGTCGCCGGATCATGCGCAATTGCCTTCCAGAAATTGTTGATCCAGTCCGTCTTCCGCGTCGCCATGATGTCGTCATACACCGCGCGCACTTCCGGACTCGCTTCGTTGTATTCAATCAGCCCAAACGTGGACATGCCTATCCCTCAAAATGAATTTCGCCGGAAGCCGGCCAAACTTTCGCCTCGTTCACAGCGCACGCGAAAAATGTTACATCAGGAAGGTGATAACGCCGGCGGCCACGAGAGCCACGGCCCAAAGCAGGTCCACGTTAAACCACGCTTTGCTAAGAATCCCCAGCCCCACCCTGCCATAGACGATCCACGCAATCAGCCCGGTAACTGCAAGATACGCCGCCGTGTGGATTGCGGTAGCGAGAAATCCCGCGAGCGGACTCGCCGCAGCGACTGCGTGCCCGTGGCCATGGCTCGGCATTCCACCGTATGCCTGCGCGCTTCCTCCACGCAGCAACACCGGCACGACCATCAATCCCGCGCCGTGCGCAGTCGCCATCAAGAAAGACCACAGCGTCAAATCGCCGAAGCCCACTTGCATCCGCACCCACCTCGGGTGCCAGTGCTTCACCAGAAAAAACACACCGAGCCCAACCAAAAGCGCCGCCACGATGCCGCGCAACAGCACCATCGGCAGTGACACAGGGAGCAGTACCGCGATCGCAACGGCTCCACCAACCGCCAAGGCGTGCCCCAGCGCAATCGGCACAAGCGACCGCGCCACCGTCGCAGACTTCTGCTCCTGCATCCCCAACGCTACCGCGAACAGCCATCCCATCGCGGGATTCAGCCCGTGGTAAGCACCAAGCAGCAGCATGAGCCACAGCGCCGCTGCACTCAGGTCGCCATGCGTCATTTCGTGTCCGAATAGCAATATGAATCCGACGAAGCGTCGCCGCCCTCCAGTCTCAACTGATGTGCGCGCAGCCCGTCGAACTCCAAAAAGAATTTCTCATCCAGTTTCATTCCGCCCGCCGGATTCGCGTCAATCTTCACCATCCAGCTCTTCACGCCGTCGGGATAGAACTGTTCGTCCCACGGCGAATACAACGAATTCGTGTAGTACACGCGTTTCCCGTCGCGGCTAATCTCCACCATCTGCGGCCCGCCGTTCAAGGCCTGCTTCGGTTTTTTCGGATGCGCCGCGCGCCGCACGATGCCTCCTGTATAAAGAGAACCCGTCTTTTTTGGATTCGCCGGATCGCTAACGTCATACTGCAAAAATTCTCCCGTCCCCCAGCACGACACGTACAAAAACTTGTCATCCAGCGACAAATTGATGTCCGATACCAAGGGTGCCACCGCCTTGAAACCTTTGAGCAGCGGCGGCAAATCGTCCGCTTCCGCCGGCTCAGCAGGAATCTCGATTACCTTCTTCACCGCCCACTTGCCGTTGTTTCCGTTGCCCTCGCGATACCACATCCAGATCGAAGACGACAGATCCTTCAGCGAAAGCACCACGCCCACAAACCCATACGCTTTGTTCGGATCATGCGAAGGCCGCAGTTCCAGCACCATCTGCTGTTCCGCGCCCAAATCCAGTTCCTGAACATGCGTCCGCTTATCCAGATTCCACACGTGCAGCTTGTGGCCGTACTTTCCACCCAGCAGCAGCTCGGGATTCACGCCGTCTTTCACCATGTTTGGCGTGCCCCACTCCGAAGTCACCATAGCGTCGTGCCCCAGGTGCCACCAGAAGTCATACGCCAGATGTTGCGGACCGCGCTCCTGCTCCCACTGGCCCTTCAGTTCAAACGTTTCCGCATCCATCAGAAAAAGTCCGCCCGGCCCGTCGCCACTCGCCGAGCCAAGAGCGCTACCGTAAATTCCGTCAGGCCCGCAATGAATCGTGTGCGGCGAAGTGTAGCCGGTCTTTTTGATGAATTCTTCCGGCTCGATCACTTTCACGATCTTCGGCTGCCGCGGATTTTCCTTCGTATCCAGGATGTGCATGCGCGAAGAACCGATCCCCGGCACGACCAGATACCGCCGCTCCATGTGCGGATGCGGATTCTGCGGGCAGAGGCAGGCGCTGCACGCGTTCCAGCCGAAATGGTGCAGCTCATTGTCGCTGTGCGGCAAGTCCGTCTGTCCCACCAGTTGTCCGTAGTTTTTCGACCCAGGGTCCAAATCCACCACGCCCATCGCGTCGCGCTTACCGTTTTTCGTCACGTTCAGCAGCGCAACATACGCCAGCCGTTCCGGCTGCGCCTGCATGGCCATCTTCGGGGAGGGATAAAAAGTAGGGTCTGGCCTGAGAGCCATAAACAAATCTCCTTTTGCGGAAATCAGGCGAAGGATTTGCACCAGAAGTCGTTCTGTACGCGATCCGCAGACGCAAGAAGGCGAGTCTCACACGCTGCGGAGCGTGACGACGCAAGGAAGCCCACGTCTGTAAGCGCGCTGCGGCCAACCGTGTTGCCGGCCTGCGCTCTTTTGCCCGTGAGCATAGCGCGTATTGCTTGGCGCGGCCACTATTTCATCGCGTCCGCCAGGCTGCGCCTCAGTGACCTGCCATTTTCCGTAACGGCAGGTTCTCAAATCAGCCCGGGTCTGTTCCCCAGCCTGATGCTATTTCGCTTGGTACGAGCGTAACAATGGCGCGCAGCCCGTTCCTCAACTTGTCGTATCGCCGTCAAGAAATCTTTTTTCTCGCGGCGCGGATTTCCTACCTCACACATACATGTGCCGCAGCATCGCCGCTGCGCTTTCGTCCAGCAACTCCGCGCGCCGCACTTCTTCAAAGCGCGCCATCAGATCATCCGGCCGCAATCGTTTTTTCTCCGCTCCCTGGAAATCCTGCACGACTTGCCCGCGATGCATCATGATCAGCCGGTTGCCCAGACTCGCCGCCTGCTGCATCGAGTGCGTCACCATCAGCGTCGTCAGCTTGTCGCGTTTCACGATCTTATCGGTCAGCGTAATCACTTGATCGGCGCTTTTCGGATCCAGCGCAGCCGTGTGCTCGTCCAGCAGCAGCACTTGCGGGCGCAGCCAGGTTGCCATCAACAGTGTCAGCGCCTGCCGTTGTCCGCCCGACAACGACCCGATCGCATTCTTCAGCCGGTCCTCCAATCCCATGTTCAGTTCGCGCACTTGCTCGCGCATCTTGCCCAGCAGGTTTCGCTGCAACAACCAGCCCAGCCCGCGGCGTCTCCCTCGATGCGCCGCCAGCGCCAGATTTTCCGCGATCGACATGCTCGCTGCCGTGCCGCTGAACGGGTTCTGGAACACTCTTCCAATGAATTTTGCGCGCCGGGATTCGGGCCAGTTGGTAATGTCCGCGCCATCCACCTTGATTGTTCCGGAATCCACGAAAAACGAGCCGGCTACCGCATTCAACAACGTGGACTTCCCCGATCCGTTCGTTCCAATGATGATGACAAACGAACCATCCACGACCTTCAGCTGAATTCCGCGCAGCGCCCGCAGCTCATTGGGCGTCCCCGCATTGAATGTTTTGCTGACGTGCGCTGCCTCAAGCATGAGAAATCTCCGCGGGCGATTTCTGCCGCAAGGTCCCCATCCGTTTCAGCAGTCCGGGCGTAATCAGCGCCAAAAATACGAACACCGCCGTCGCCAGCTTCAGGTCATTCGGATTCAGCCCCATGCGCAGCGCAATCGCCACCAGCAACCGGAAAAGCACCGAACCCATCGCCGCGCCCGTAATGCTCAGTCCGAGCGACCGCGTTCCCACCAGCGCCTCGCCAATGATCACGCTCGCCAGCCCCCACACCACCATGCCGATTCCCATCTGCACATCGGCAAAACCTTGATACTGCGCCAGCAGCGCCCCTCCCAACGCCACCAGCGCATTGGAAACGCCCAGCCCGAGAATGATCATGTTGTCGTCATTTACGCCCAGCGCCCGAATCATCTGTGCGTTATCGCCCGTCGCCCGCATCGCCGTTCCCAGATTCGTCTGGAAGAATAGGTACATCACGCAGCCGGCAAGAACAATGAACACCACCGCGGCCAGCAACATCGAAGCTTCCCGC
>UEXQ01000213.1_pt1 | contig 27999 bp, 18 predicted proteins | sample 4301111 | NCBI WGS metagenome assembly UEXQ01 (sample SAMEA4773181, study PRJEB27434) | metagenome | biome: 2259; feature: agricultural soil; material: soil | place: USA | collected 2014-09 | depth 0.25 m
GGGAACCAGTCTGGCGAGGTTCCTCTCACTTTAGACCCGCCCGGCCCCGGAAGGAAAGCTGAAAATTTGAATCCGTCAGATTTGATGTTGGCGGCTTTAACGTTACCGTAACAATTCGCCGATTCGCTTCAGCGCCCCGGCAAAGCGATTGGCGTTGTATGCGGACGGATTTTCCAACTGCTGGAACAACCCGTTGATGGCAGCGCGGACTTCAGCCGCATTCGGCGGATTCGTCTGCCCACTGTAGGCGATGTACAGCGAATCCAGCGCCATAGTCGCCTGCTCCGCCGCGCGCTCGTCGCCCAGCGAAATCGCCTCCGCATCCTGCGTGATGCCTTGCATCGCGCGCAGCGCAATCGCGGAATCGTAATTCATCGTCGCGAGCCGCTCAGCAAACCGCTGCGCCACCGGCGCGGCAGCCGTCGCAGCGGACGCAACCGCCGCACGGTCCGGAGTCAGCTTGCTCATTTCCTCCGCGACGGCGGTTACCCGCTGATCCAGTTCTTGCGCAGCAGTCGGATCAACTTGCCGCGCGAACACGCGGAACACGATGTATCGCGAAGGATTCCATGCGGGATCGCCCGGCCGCCGGCCTGTGTAGCCGCGCTCCTGCCGCCACGAATCTTTCGCCGGCCCAAGTGCATGATGGCAGGCAAAACACGAAAGTTCGGAGTACTCGGGCCAGATTTCCCTATGGTCGAAGCGCTCAAATTTCGCGCGCCAGGTGAGCCGTTCCATCGCGGCGCGCAGCTGAACCGCTTGCCCAGAGCTCCAGTCGCGCACGCCGGTCCAGTTGGCATCGCCGTCCGGACCGGGCGCCGGCTTGCCGGAGGCGGACTCGCGCGGCTGCTTCCAGTGCCGCGGCATCACCGCGGAGAAGGAGTCTAACTCAAAGAAAAGATCGGGATGCCCTGCTGCGATCATTTCGTGATCGACAAATTTTTGCGCAGTGCCGAGATGGCAGGTCAGACATTTTTCGGTGCGCTGAATCACGTCGCGCGTCTCGGCCATGCCGAGCGCAAGTGAGCGCGAGTGCTTCTCCGGTGATTCACGCTCGGTGTGCTGGCCAAGCCATGCTTGCGCTGGCCCGTGGCAATTTTCGCAGCTCACGCCTTCGGTAATTTCAAACGGGCGGCCGCGTTGCTCCGGCGTCGTATAAAGCGCGTGGCACGCTAAACACTTCGGCGCCTCCCCGGCTTTCGCACCGAGCTTCAGAATGCGAGCCATGCGTTCGCCGACTTCACTAGCCAGCGCCTGGTAAGCGCGGGCGTGCTTATCTTTCAGGATCCACGTGGAGTATTCATTTTGAAAGATTCGGCTTTCCGCAACGGGCTTCACACTGCCGTGGCAGGCAGTCGCCGCACACGATCCCGGCCCGATGTATTTTGCTTCCGTTGACGATTTCGAACTTTGCGCTTTGGCGCTTGCAACAAACACAACGCACAGGGCGAGCGCGAACGGCAGAGCGCGCCGAATAAGAAATTGAATCGCGGAGCAAGAAGAGTTTTTGCGCATGAACGCGTTACGGCGTGCTTTCCCTTTTATCTTCGGAGCCACTGCGAAGTCAACGACGGTGAAACGCGGTGTGCACAAATGAACGCATCTGTTGAACGGAACGCTTTACAGTGCTGCGGACGCTGATTAGTATGCAGGAGAACTTTCGCCCCAAACCTCTTTGAGAACGCGACAACGTGATTTTTGACGACCTGCGGGCCATGCAGCTGCGCCACGGATTTCTGCCGAAGGCGGAGCTGGAGGCGCTGTCGGCGCGGACGCAAACACCTCTCTATCAGATCCACAGCGTAGCCAGTTTTTATCCGCATTTTCATTTGGCGCCGCCGGCGCGCGCTGAAGTGCGCGTGTGCGCGGACATGAGCTGCCACCTGAACGGCGTGTGTGAATTGCGCGCGGAGCTGGAGCGGCGATTCGTAAGCGCGCGGCAGGGCGAAGTGGAGATTCGCGACGTGTCTTGCCTCGGGCGCTGCGATCACGCACCCGCAATTGCGGTGAACGATCACATTTTCACGGGAATCACAGCGGAGCGCGGTGAATCGCTGGTGCGCGCTGCGTTGCGCGGCGAAGAACTGCACGACGACGTTCCGCAGCAGGGGCGAGTGGCTTGTGCTTCCGACCCTTATCCTGACGCGGAGAAGTATGGCGCGCTGCGCACACTGGTCACAACGAAGGATTGGGATGTTGTGCTGGCACGGCTGAAGGAAGCGGAGCTGCGCGGGATGGGCGGCGCGGGATTTCCCACTTCCCTGAAGTGGGACCTGGTTCGAAAGCAGGCGGCAAAGGAGAAATACATCGTCTGCAACGCAGATGAGAGCGAGCCAGGGACGATTAAGGACCGCTTCATCATGACGCACCTGCCCCACCTGCTGGTGGAAGGAATGATTCTGGCGGGGCTGGTGACTGGAGCGAAGCAAGGAATTCTCTACATTCGCCACGAATACCATTTGCAGGAAGAAATTCTGAACGAAGAGATTCGGCGAGCGTATCGAGCGGGATTGCTTGGCAAGAATATTTTGGGGAGCGGACTGGAGTTCGAACTGACGGTGTTTGTAAGTCCGGGCGGATACATTTGCGGAGAAGAGAGCGCGCTGATTGAGGCGATTGAAGGACACCGCGCGGAGCCGCGGAACAAACCGCCGTTTCCGGGAGTTGTGGGTCTGTGGCAGAAGCCGACGGTGGTCAACAACGTCGAGACATTTATTCATGTGCCGCAGATCCTGGCGCGGGGCGTGGATTGGTACAAAGCAGCGGGACGGAATGGTTCGCGCGGTTTGAAATTCGTGGGCGTGAGCGGACACTGCGCGAAGCCGGGAATTCATGAAGTGCCGCTGGGAATCACGATGCGGGAAGTACTTTTTGATTTCGCGGGCGGAGTGCGCGGCGGTCGCGCGCTAAAAGCTTTTGCGCCTTCCGGTCCGTCGTCAGGTTACCTGCCGGCTTCGCTGGCGGATGTGCGGCTGGATTTCAAGGCCTTGGCGGAAGCGGGTTCGATGCTGGGCTCGGGCGCGATCGTGGTTTGCGATGATACGACTTGCATGTTGGACATGGCGCTGAATGCGGTGCGTTTTTATCGCAATGAGTCGTGCGGAAAATGCGTGCCCTGCCGAGTGGGTTCGCAAAAGATGGTGGATTTGCTGGTGCGCTGGACGCAGGGCGGACTACCCGAAGCGCAGTATCGCGCGGATATGAGTTTGCTGGATGAGCTGTCGTTTGCGATGACTCAAGCTTCAATTTGCGGGTTGGGTCAGATAGCGCCGGCGCCGATTCAGTCGGTGTTGAAACATTTCCGCGCAGAAGTAGATGCGCATGTATTGCAAGGGAAATGCCCGAGCGGGATTTGTTTTACGGCGGCGGTGCGCGCGGGTGAGGCGAATCGAGTGGGGATACGGCCGTGAGCGCAACAAGCACACCTCCAGGAATGGTGGAGATCACGATTGATGGGAAGGCGGTGCGCGTTCCCGAGGGAACCACCGTTTTCGATGCGGCGCGGATGCAGGGGATCGCAATTCCGACGCTGTGCCATCTGCAGAACCAAACGCCTGTGGGAGTCTGCCGGCTGTGCGTGGTGGACACCGGAGCGCGCGTGTTGGCCGCTTCGTGTGTGCGGCCGGTTGAGCCGGGGCTGAAGGTCACGACGAATTCGGAAAAGGTGCAGGCGGCGCGGAAGACGCTGCTGGAATTACTCATGGCGGATCATCCTTCGCCTTGCACTCGGCAGAAAAACTCCGGCGATTGCGAACTGGAGACGCTGGCTGCAGCGGCGGGCGTGCGGGAACCGCGGTTTGCGCGGCGGACGGTTTCGCGCGGGCAGGACGATTCTTCGCTCGCCATTGCGGTGGATCACGACGCGTGCATTTTGTGCGACCGGTGCATACGTGGCTGCGATGAAGTGCGCAGCAATTTCGTGCTGGGCCGGATGGGCAAAGGATACGCGGCCGATATTGCCTTTGACCTGAACTCGCCGATGGGCGATTCGACGTGCATTTCGTGCGGCGAGTGCATGGTGTCGTGCCCGACCGGAGCACTAACAAACAAGAGCGTGGCGGGTACGGCAATCGCAGCGGGACTCGGAGCGGAAGGATTCGAAGCAGAAGATTTGCTGAAGATTCCGGTATTTCAAGGCGTTTCCGGAACCTTTCTGGAATTGAATCGCGGGGCGATTGTCAAAAGGCGATTCCGCAAAGGCGAATTGATCTGCAAAGAGGGCGAATTCGGTTCGACAGCGTTTTATATCTTGGAAGGGAAAACGAAGGTTTCGATTTCGACGCCCATTGCGCACGTGAAGACGCAGGGCGGCGCGCAGGGATTTTTCAAACGGCTGACAAGCACGCTGGCGGCGCGCGACTTGGACAAACGGGATGACGAGGCGCGCGACCGGACGATTCCGATTGATGCCGCGGTGGATTTGAACTACGAAAACCCGGTGGCGGAACTGGGGCCGGGTGATCTGTTCGGCGAAATGACCTGCATGAATTTTTATCCGCGGTCGGCAACGGTCCGGGCGGAGTCCGACGTTGTGGCGTACGAAATGTTGCGCAACGTGCTGGACATCATGCTGAAGAACAAGACGTTTCGCGCGCAGGTGGACGAGAACTACCGACGACGGGCACTGGAAAATCATCTGCGCGGCGTGCCGATGTTAGCGGATTTGTCGCCAGATTTCATCGAGCACCTGAAGAGCAGCGTGGAATTGTTGCGGTTTGCGCCGGGACAAGTGATCGCAAAGCAGGGCGATGCGGCGGACAGCTTCTATCTGGTGCGCATCGGGTTTGTGAAGATTTCGGAGAATTATCCGGGCGGTGAACTGGTGCTGGCGTATTTGTCGCGCGGGGACTACTTCGGCGAAATCGGATTGTTGGGCGGCGGGGTGCGGACGGCGACGTGCACGGCGTTGGACCACGCGGAAGTGGTCCGCGTCTCGGGCGAAGATTTCCGGCAGATGGTGGAGCGGTTTCCAAACGTGCGGCGCGGACTGGAAGCGGTGGCGGAAGAGCGGCGCGCGGCGAATGCGCAGCGGATGCAGACGACACACAGCGTGCCGATCGATCAGTTCCTGTCGCAAGGATTGATGGAGGCGCAGAGCCTGCTGGTGTTGGATTTGCAGAAGTGCACACGCTGCGACGCGTGCGTGAACGCCTGCGCGGATGCGCACGACGGCGTGACGCGGCTGGTGCGCGACGGGTTGCGGTTCGACCGGTATCTGGTCGCTACGAGTTGCCGGCAGTGCCGCGATCCGCTGTGTATGGTGGGATGTCCCGTGGGATCAATCCGGCGGCGGAATTCGCTGGAGGTGATCATCGAGGATTGGTGCATCGGCTGCGGACTGTGTGCGCGGAATTGTCCTTACGGGAATATCAATCTGCATCCCTTTGAGGTGATGGCGGAGGATCCGGAGCACGCGGGGCCGAAGAAGGCGGTGATCAAGCAGAAGGCGACTTCGTGCGATTTGTGCACGCATTTGAAGGAACCAAGCTGCGTGTATGCGTGTCCGCATGATGCGGCGCACCGGGTGGATCCGCGGAAGTTTTTTGCGGAGATTACGGAAGGACGATCGTAATTGCTTCTGGATAAGTCACAATGCGGGTGGGCGATCGGGGCGCTGGGGATTTTGGCGGTAGCCGTGGCGATTTATGTGCCGTACGCGCTGCTCGTGCCGAAAGGACCGCGTGGCGGAAGCGCAATAGGTCTGCTGTTCGGCGTGGTGGGATTTGCGTTCATGTTGTACGCCGCGGCGTTGGGAGCGCGGAAACGCGTGCCGACGTGGCGGGTGGGGCGCGCGAAGGCGTGGATGCGAGGTCATTTGTGGCTGGGGCTGTTGGCGCTGCCGATGATTCTGTTCCACGGCGGATTTCATTTTGGCGGGACGCTCACGCGAGTGCTGATGTGGCTGCTGATCATTACTGTGGCGAGCGGAGTGTACGGAGCGCTGCTGCAGAATTCGATTCCAATAAAGATGACGTCGGATGTGCCGCTGGAGACGATTTACGACGAGATTGTCCATGTGCGGGCGCTGTTGCGAGAAGAGGCGGACCACAAAGTGGAGGCGCTGTGTGGCGCGATGGGATTTTTGAAGCCGGGTGGGGCTGCGGAGGAGCAGCGCGCGGGCGGATTTACGGCGTTGCGGCCGATTGCGGCGAGCGCTGTTCCGTTGCGGACTTCGGCGGCCGTGAGCGCGGGAGCGAGCGCAGCGGTGGCGCCGGCGGCGGAGATTGTGTTGTTGAATGAAGCGGAGAGCGGTCCGTTGCGGACCTTTTATGTGGGAGAGATGCGGCCGTTTCTGGAGAGTCCGAAGAAGCGGGGACAGCGGTTGGCGCACGGGGCCCGGGCTTCTAGTGTGTTTGCGAGCCTGCGAACCATTCTGCCGATGGCGGCACATGGCGTCGTGGCGGATCTGGAAGATATTTGCGACGAGGCTCGGCAGTTGCTCAGGCAGGAGCGGTTGCACCGGTGGTTGCATGGCTGGCTGCTGCTGCATATTCCGCTTTCGCTGGCGCTGATCGTGCTGGGGGCCGTGCATGCGGTGATGGCCCTGCGGTGGTGAGCCGGAAGGAAAAATTGCCGCAGAGCCACAGAGGCGCAGAGATCGGAGACGAAGAAAGCAACAAACCTAAAGGGGGGGAAGGCAAAGCGGCGTCGAGCAAGCCGCACTCCAAAATGGCCAGGACGAGGACAACCAAGGGCGTCGCGCAGCGGATCGACCTGAATTATTTCAAGAGGGCGACACCGTTCAAGCGCGCGAAGTTGTGGCTGGCAGTGTCAGGGCCAGCGGTCGCGGTAGTGTGGATTGGCTGGCATTTTTTCGCGGGCGATCATCGAGTGTATTCGAGTGGGCGGCTCAGTCCGGCGCACGCTGTGCTGGAAAAACAGTGTGAAGCGTGCCACGTCCGTAATGCGGGGGGATTTTCAGCGAGCGCGGCGGATGCGGCCTGTTTGACGTGTCATGACGGGCCGGAACACCATGCGCTTAACGCGGATCGACGTGGTGCGCCGGAGGACGCACAGCTCAGATGTGCTGAATGTCATGTGGAACATCGGGGACAGGTCCATCTTGCAGGTTTGAGCGGACAAGCCTGCGCTCGATGCCATGGCGACCCGCGAGCGGGGACCGCTTCAACGAAATTCGGCGGGCGTATCAGAGGCCTGGCCGATGGGCATCCGGAGTTCCGAGTGCTGCGACCGCAAGACGGCGTCCCGCCGCACGATCCGGGGACCATCAAGCTGAATCATGCGCTGCACATGAAGGCGATTCGGCGCGGGCCGAATGGGCCGATGGTGCAACTGGAATGCAGCGATTGTCACCGGCCGTCGCTGACGACTGATGCGCGTTGGGTATACGGCGACAAGAGTTACGCGGCGGCGACGGTTTCCTATACCGCTGCGGAAACTTTTGAGCCGGGCGGCTCGCGGGGCTTGGCCACAAAAAAACCGTGGAGTGACCGTCAATTGATGGCTCCGGTAAAGTTTGCCAATGCTTGCGCGGGATGCCATTCACTGGCGTTTGATAAGCGATTTGACGAAGGAGTACCGCACGACCGGCCAGACGCGGTGCATGGGTTTCTGGTGAAGAAATTTTCGGACTACATTGCGGCGCACCCGGCCGAGGTGCGCGAGGTGCAGAATCCGGGAAGGAATTTGGCGGGGCGTGAGGCAAATTTGCAGGGGCGAACGGTTTCTGCATCGCAGTGGGTCACAGACCGAGTGGCAGTTGCGGAAGAGCTGTTGTGGCATAAGACGTGCGCGCAGTGCCACGCGATTTCTGGTGCGCGGTTGCAGGACGTGAGGATCGCGCGATGGGATAGGGCGGCTGCGCCGCGAGAGGCTGTGCCCATGGCGACCGGCGCGGCTGTCCGTAACGAGATGACGCTACCAACAATCGCGGCGGCGCATATCACCCTGCAATGGCTGCCACATGCGCGGTTTGATCATGACGCGCATACGGGATTCTCGTGCACTGGGTGTCATGCGAATGCGCTGAAGAGCGGGGAATCGTCGGACTTGCTGATACCGGGGATTGCAGTTTGCCAGGAGTGTCATGCGGACGGGCCGGGACATGCGAGCGCGCAGTGCGCTCGGTGTCACACATATCATGATTGGTCGAAGCGGAAAGAAGTGAAGCCGGTGTTTATGTTGCCGGGGCTAAAAACCGGCGGAAACTAAGGAACGGAAAAGCTACAAAGCAAAGGCCCACCCTCAAAGTGCGAGGATGGGGCACCCGCAAGAAAAAAAGGACCTAGCAGAATCAGGCGCGCTGGACTAGAGCCATCATTTCGGGAGTGTAACGTTCGCCGACGATCTGGAATTCGGCAAGCTTGCCGGAGATTTTCTTCAAGTCGGCGCCGGTTAGCTTGACGTTGAGCGCGCCCATGTTGTCTTCGAGATAGCGGACGCGTTTCGTGCCTGGAATCGGCACCATGTCTTCTCCTTGCGCGAGAACCCATGCCAGTGCGAGCTGAGCGGGAGTGATTCCCTTCTCGGCGGCGAGCTCTTTTATCGCAGCGGCAAGCTTCAGGTTGGATTGCAAGGCGTCTTCAGCCAATCGCGGGTAGTTGTTGCGGCGCCAGTCAGAAGCGTCGAGATCTTCGATTTTTTGGATGGCGCCGGTGAGGAAACCGCGGCCGAGCGGGCTGTAGGGGACGAAGGTGATGCCGAGTTCGCGACAGGTGGCGAGCACGCCGTTGGTTTCGACGTCGCGAGTCCAGAGTGAGTATTCGCTCTGCAGCGCGGCGATCGTATGGACTTTGCTGGCGCGGCGAAGGGTTTCCGGACCGGCTTCGGAAAGGCCGAGGGCGCGGACTTTGCCGGCTTTGACCAGCTCGGCCATGGCGCCGACGGTTTCTTCGATGGGGACGTTGGGGTCGACGCGGTGCTGGTAGTAGAGGTCGATGAAGTCGATGCCGAGGCGCTTGAGGCTGCCTTCGACAGCACGGCGGACGTTGGCGGGAGAACTGTCCGCTCCGCGGCGGGTGCCGTCGGGCTCGATGCGGAAGCCAAATTTGGTGGCGACGACGACGCGGTCTCGCGGGACTTCGCGGAGGAATCGGCCGACGAGTTCTTCGTTTACCCATGGGCCGTAGATTTCCGCGGTGTCGAGAAAATTGCCGCCAAGTTCGAGGTAACGGTGGAGAACGCGGAGGGATTCGTTGTCGTCGGTGGGGCCGTAGGCCCAGGACATGCCCATGCAGCCGAGGCCGAGTGCGGAGACGGCTGGGCCATTCTTAGGGAGTTTTCTGGTTTGCATTTGATGCTCCAAGAAGATGAATTCACTGGTGAGATGCGCGGCGTGAAAAGTCGGCTACAGGACGCTGGCAGATTTTCGACGCGGCGGTTGGAACTGGGATAATTGATGCACTCTACGCGAAATGGCAAGTACCACTGAACAACAACGCGCCGAACAGCGCGGCCGCACATCCAGCGACAACCTAAGAGAGGGATCGCGCTTGCGGCCGCTTCAGGCGCTGTGGCAAATCGTCACGCACGTCGACGATAGCAAAATCAATCTGGCGCAAGCGCTGCGGAACACGCTGGGGGTGGTGGCGCCGCTGATCGTGGGTAATTGGATGGGGATGCCGCGCGGTGGGCTGGCGATGGCGAGCGGCGCGCTGAACGTTTCGTATTCGGATGGAAGCGATCCCTACGAACAGCGCGCGAGACGGATGCTGGCTTCGACGGTGTGGTGCTCGATCGCAGTGCTGCTGGGAGGATTGACCGCGCACAGCAACGTTGCGTCGGTGCTGGTAGCGACAGCGTGGGCATTTATTGCAGGTATGCTGGTGGCGCTAGGGACCACGGCAGCGGACGTCGGAGTGATCAGCACCGTCGTGCTTGTAGTGTATGCGGCGCAACCGTTGACACCGCGACAAGCGCTAGAGGCTGCGGGGCTCGCGCTATGCGGCGGACTGTCGCAAATTTTGCTTTCGATCGCGTTGTGGCCAGTGCGCAGATACGAGCCGGAACGGCGCGCACTGGCTGCGCTTTATACGGAGTTGGCGCGTATCGCGACGCATCCGTCGGAGGCAACTTCAGCTCCGCTGGGGACGCGAGAAATTGCGCAAGCACATGACGCCCTGGCGAATTTGGCGACGGATATGTCGCTGCCGGCGCTGCGGTATCGTTCGCTCCTGTCGCAGGCGGAGCGGATCCGGCTGAGCCTGGTGACGCTGGCGCGGCTGCGACATCGTCTAACGCGGGAGGACGCGTTTCATCCGGCGATTGCGGCGCTCGATCAGTATCGGGAGAATGCCGGGCATCTGTTAGAAGCGGTTGCGCAGAGTTTGTTCAGCGGAGGAGAGCCCGGCCGCGCAGCCGACCGGCTGGCGTTAGGCATGGCTTTGGCGCAAAAGCTGGCGGTTGATGATGCTACGGCGACCGAGACGTTCTCCCATGCAGTCCGCCGCGACATGAAGTTCCAGGCTGATGCGCTTGGTGGACAACTGCGCGCCGCGCTTGAGCTGGCGCAGAACGCGACGCCGCGGGGACAGGAAGCGTTTGAGAAGCGCGAAGCGGCGCAACCGTTATGGCTGCGGTTTACGGGGCGGCTGGCAACGCTGCGCGCAAATCTGAGTTTTGACTCGGTTGTGCTTCGCCATGCCGTCCGGTTGATGCTGTGTGTTGCTGCGGGCGACGCGTTTGGGCGGATGCTCCATCCCTACCGCGCCTACTGGGTGCCGATGACCGTAGTGCTGGTGCTGAAGCCGGAGTTTGCGGTGACCTTCAGCCGCGGCGTTTTGCGGATCGCGGGAACTTTGATCGGATTGCTGCTGGCAACTGCGCTGTTTCACTTTTTGCCGATCCACACCGCGACGGAAATCGCGCTGATCGGATTTTTTACTTTCCTGATGCGTTGGGTGGGCCCGGCGAATTACGGAATTTTTGGAGTGACGATCAGCGCACTGGTCGTGCTGCTGATTTCCATCACCGGCATTGCGCCGAAGGAAGTCATCCATGCCCGGGCCGTGAACACGGTGCTGGGTGGGGTGTTCGCCCTGGCGGCGTACGCGGCTTGGCCGTCGTGGGAACGCAATCGGCTGCCAGAGCTGTTCGGAGCGCTGCTGCAGGCATATCGCAAATCGCTCGCGGCGATCACCGCGGAACTGCTGGAGCCGGGAGCAAATTCAGCGAAGCAGCGGGAGCGAACGCGCCAAGCGGCGCGAACGGCGCGAACCAATCTGGAAACCTCCCTCGAGCGCCTGGCCGCGGAGCCGGGAGTGACGCAAGAACAGATTGCACAGGCCAATGCGATGCTCGCGTCATCACACCGTTTTGCGCACGCAATGATGGCGCTCGAGGCAGGTATTCCGGCGGCATCCGGCCAAGCGCGAGCGCCGGCACGGCCCGAGTTCCGCAAGTTTGCTGAAGCTGTAGACCGTACCCTCGAGTTATTGAGCGCGAAAATCCGCGGCCAAAAGGTTGCGGAACGAGATTTTCTAGACTTGCGGGAAAGCTATTTACGACTGGCAAGCTCGGGCGACCCAGAATTGGAGCGCTACGCGCTTACCAACGTGGAAGCCGACCGCATGACGAACAGCCTCAACACATTGCGGGAGCAGGTCTTTGCATGGAAACGGCTTACCCGTTGACATCGACAAGAAGTTGTAGGAAAACGAGGCTAATCGGGGCAGCCAGTTTCGGAGGAGGCGGCCATGAGTGAAACCTCGTTTGTTCCCTTCAGGCGGGAATTTCTCAAATACATCGGCGTGGCGAGTTCGCTTGCTCTCAGCGGGAGTCTGCTGGCAGTGCAACGAAGGAACAAGTTCCCGGCCCCGCCGGCTCCTGCGGATCCCAACCACATTGCTTCACTAGGCGATCCGCAAATGTTGCAGCGGACACAGCTGAAGTTGAATGAAAAGGAGTTTCGCGAGTCGCTCGGCAGGCTTTATGAGCGGGTCAGCGAACTGAAGCAGGACATGGAGACGACGCACACGGCGGACGTTTTCTCGATGAAGGTGTACAAACAAACGGGCGAGATCGAACACCTCGCCAAGAAGTTGCGAAGCCTAGCAAAAATTTAGTCAGGGTGCCGGTGATCAGTGCGACTAAGCGGCTGATGCTGTTAGTGCACAATTTTGGTGCCGAGCGCCTTCAGGAGATTGCCGAGAAAAGAGTGCAGCGCTGGCCAAGCTGGACCCGTGAGCAGGTTTCCGTCCACTAGCGATTCATTCATGGGAAGTTCGACGTACGTTCCGCCCGCCAAAGTGACATCGGGTGCACAGGCGGGATAAGCGTTGCACCTCTTGCCCTTCAGTACGCCGGCCGCCGCGAGGACTTGGGGTCCGTGACAAATGGCCGCCAGCGGTTTTCCGGATGATGCGAAATAGCGAACCATATCGAGAACGCGCGGATTCATGCGGATGTATTCGGGAGCCCGGCCTCCCGGAATGTAGAGCGCGTCGTAGTCTTCTGCTTTGACTTCGTCGAATGTAGCTGTCAGCGCGAAGTTGTGACCTTTCTTTTCCGTATAAGTCTGGTCGCCTTCGAAATCGTGGATGGACGTTGGGATGAACTCTCCGGTCTTTTTCCCGGGACAGACCGTGTGCACGGTGTGGCCGACCATCATCAGCGCTTCGGTCGCCACCATAAGTTCGTAATCTTCGACGTAGTCACCCGCCAGAATAAGGATTTTCTTGCCCATGTCCGCCTCCATCCGTGCCGGGCAGTAGTGTAGCGCGTTCGTCACGCGAAGAGAAAACGGGCGCAACTCCTCTAGAGGAACTGCGCCCGAAAGTGTAGAGCTTGTCTAAGCGGTTATGGCTGGAGCCGAGGTTGAGACTTCGGATGACGCCGGCGCCAACTCCGGAGAGTCCAGCGGCGACTCCTTGATGGTCAGCAAGTCGGTGCGGGTCTTGCCCCATTCCTTGAGCATCAGGCCTTGGGTTGCAAAAAAACGGCGGATTTTCGAGGAGTCCCAACGGAGGACTTCTTCGAGGGCCGGAATGAGAACGCTCATGGCGTTGTCGCTGAGGACGGTGCGGCGCGCAATGCGGGTGATGTACTCCCCGTCGCTCACCGCGATCGTCAGGCCGTCATACTGATTGACGTGCATCATTACCGGCAAGTCCGAGCTGCCGTCACCCATATAGATGATGTGGTCGTGGCTGATGCCGAGCTGCGCGCGAATCTCCTCGAGTACAGTGACCTTGCCCCAGCCAGCCGATGCGCGGACGATGGCCTTCACCTCGCCGTTTCCCGGGTCGTAGTAGAACTTCGTTCCGTGAATATTTTCCGGCGGAACAATTCCTTCAAGCGCCGACTGAATAATTTCCTGCGGCGCGGCCGAGATGACATGGAAGTTGAACTGGTAGCCTTCGGCAAGCGTTTCCAGTTTTTTCGCGAACAGCGCAACGTCGTGCTTCAAACGGATTTGCTTTCCCGCCTCGATCAAGTGGTGGCTCCGCACGCGGCGGAACTCCGGATCGTGCAGGATCAGGTACGAGAGCTCGGCGCCCTGCTGTACCAGGTTGATTTGGGCCAATCCCCGGACTTTGTCATGGAAGCCTTGCACGCCGATGAGTTCGGCAAGCACGACTCCCGAATCATTGAAACTAAGCGTCTGGTCAAAATCGCTGGCCAGTAGATACTGCTGCACCATTAGGTTGACTACCCCTTTCTTATTCGCCCCTTCTTGGAGCTGGGCCGCCGTCCAGCGGCAGAACGCCCCCACGCTTACACCTTACCCATCTTCCCGCCTTGCGGGTCACGAATTATTTTGATGGGTGCTATGCACAGAAAACGTGAACAGAATGTTGTCACTTTATTAGATGCATTGTAGCGGTAAAAAGTTGAAGAGACGAAGGTTAGTCGAGTTAACGCTGAAGGACGGGAATTTGCAAAGCGAAACCTGTACGAAGGAACTGAGCGAATAAAAAGCGAATTTGGTTTTTGGGGCCTGGTCAGCGAGTGCGCAGCCCGGAAGCTTGCTTCAGGAGGCCAAGCCAGGATATGCGACCACCAAGGTCCTTGTTCTCAGAGGCTTGTGGGACATCGGCTTCGTCTGCGACCGTGTAGAGGCGGCCGTCGCGGAGGTAAAGCGATTGCGCTTCGTTCCGATTGAGTGGGCGAGCGCCGCGGCGGCCGAAGACGGAAATCTGATTGCCGGACTCGTCCACGGCGCGATCGCGGTCGATTCCTTTGGAGATGGCGAGGGCGGGCCCTTTTGTCTTCGCCGTGGCAATCAGTTTTGGCGTTGGGCGCGGGCTGAAGCCGGAAAAATGTGCGGGATCATCCCAAGGCGAAACAATCTGTAGCACGCGCAAGCCGTTGACGCCGTCAGCAACGAATGCAAACGCACTGGCGGCGACCATTCCGATCTTTACGTCGTTTACGTCGTTCAGGGAGTGGTTCGCATTGAAGAACTGATCGAGGCGCGGAGCTTCCGCATTTTCAACATCAATGATGCCGAGGCCGTTTTTGCCGGCCGCGACGTACGCATAGGTGCGGGCAACGTAGATGTTCCGGGCGTCATCGAGAGCGACTCTCGCCTTTTCGATCGGCTTCGGATGTGCGAGGTCAGTGACGTCGAGGACTTTCAGTCCGAAACGATCGACCACGAACGCGTACCGGAATTGAATGGCGATGGCACGGGGATCATCGAGCGCAGACTGACCTACAGTCGCAGTAACTCTGGGCGCCAGCGGATTTTCCAGATCAACGACGACCAGATTTTTCTCGGTGAGAATATACGCGTAGGTGCCTGCAATGGTGATCCGGCGAGCTCCTGTCAGGAGTCCGTCCGGATTGAAGGCTAGTGCTCGTTCGAGAAAGTTGTTTGCCGGATTGCCGTCGAGTAGTGTTCCGACACCCGGGCTCTTGGCCTTTAGGTCCGGATTGCCGATCACGACCAGCCCCTCCTCACCGTCCGCGACGTAAAGAAAGCCGTAGAGAAGAGGTATCGGCTGCTCTTCGTTTTCCGCAAGCTGCACACGCAGCGGATCAACTCCGAGTGTGGTGGGAGAAGCGACGGCAACCGCGTTTTTGCTAGGGACGAAGAATTTCTGACCGAGCGGCGAGACCGGGGCCGACGTTATTCGTTCGGAGAAGCCTTTGTTGTCAATGTTGGCGATGTCGAAGACGCGGAGGCCGGCCCCTCCTTGCGCAACATAAGCGTACTCCCCGCGTGCTTGGACGTCGAGAGCAGTGCCAGAGTGTTCGTATGTAGCGCGTAGTTGCCTGCCCCTTGCTACAAATTTATTGTAGTCGTCGGGATACGCGATGCGATGAAGATCACTGCCATAGATGGCGTTCGGCTCGTCATGTTCGGCAACCGCGACGGCCTCGAGGCCGTGATGCCCGGTCGCCACGTAAATGTAGCGCCCCATGAAGTTCATGAAGTTTGTGCCTTGCAGAAGCAGTTGCGCCATCCAGGCGTTGTTGTCATTCGCGGCGGAAACATGGCAGTCGGTGCATTGCTTCGTTTCCCTGGCGCGAACTGTATGCGGCACGAAGGTGCTGAAGGCTTGGCCCGACAAGCCGGGCGCCGAAATCGTCTGCTGTTGGTAGTACAGCCATTCGCGGTTGGCGTTCTGCGAACTCACAAGGATTGCGCACGAAGAACGGGCCGGCGCAATGCGATGGCCGGTGACTGTCCCGTCGACGCCGAGCATGTAGATGTCGTCGCGCAGAATTTGAAAGTTGTAGCTGGTGTAGTTGCGCGTGGTGATGCCTTCGTTGTGCAGCATGGGCCGCTTCACGTTGGCGGTCATCTGCAGGTGACAGCCGAAACAGGTCGGCGTCCAGGAAGTGTGGCAGGTGTAACAGGTCATCGAACTGTTCGCGTGCGCGAGCAGCGAAGCGTCAGATGGGACGGCGGAGAGAAGTGAGCCGGATTTACCTATGAGCTTGGCGCGCTGCGATTTCGCAGAAAAGTGCACGTTGCCGGGAGTGATCGTGTCGCGCGTCTGGACGACCTCCCATTCCTTGCCTTGGTCGCTCATCGAACGTTGTACGAGCGCGTCGCCGCGCCATTCGAAGCGACGCTGTCCCCAGGGTGTGCGCAGCGCTTCGAGCCGGCGTCCCTCCGGAGGAGCGGCTGGACCCGAAGTGACCAGCAACGCGCGCGAATTGATTGTGCCGTGGCAATCCGTGCAGTCGATTTCGACGGCCGCGCGTGGTTCACCGTAAATTTTCCCATTGCCGTGATTGTCCTGCGCGAAATGGCAATCGTTACACTGCATTCCTTTTTCAAGGTGAATGTCAGCGAGGTGGACTGCTTTGCCGAAGCGGTCGGGATCGTCAAAGTTGATCTTTGCGCCATTCTTGTCGAGCCAGTCTCCTTGTCGGTCGTGCGCGTAAACCCCACGATAGACCCAGCCGTGGCCGTGAAAGTCCGCAAACTGTGTGGTCTTAAGTTGCTTATTGAAATCTGGACTGCCGGTCTGGTTGAGGAATTTTTCTTCGCCCCACAAGCCTCGAGCGGCTGCACCTTCCGGATTGCGCAGTCCCGACTGGTAGCGCTCTTCCTCTTTGGGGTTCTTCTGTTGGGACGGGTACATGCGTTCGCCGTCGATTTCGTTGTCCCACCACGTCAGGCCGAAATAGGTGGTTAGCATGTTTGTGCCGGGGTGCATGTGGCAGACCATGCATTGGCTGGAGGGAATGGAGCGGGTGAATGTGTGCTTGATCGGATGGCCGGGCTGCGATTTATCTATCGTCGGGTCAATTGTGGCGCTCGTACCGGAATGACCAAAAGACCCGTACGACGCGGAGTGCGCGGGGTCGCGATCGTTTGCATAAATCACGTGGCAGGCGGAGCATCCGCTGGCGCGATAGTCACCGGGATGATCGTTGGTTCCCGGCATAGACATCACCGGATCAACGAGCCGCGTTTTTTGTAAGCCAAGAAAAACAGGGTCGGTACGAAGTTCTGTGCCGAAGCCGCGGTCGCTGAGCTTGTCGTCCGGCTTGCCGGGCGGTTCAGCGCGCATGGGATTCCCGGTCTCGCCCTTCTTTTCGCCGCCGCGTTCGAATACGCGCAACACATTGCCCGGCTGAGAAGTCTCCCAGCGGTTGAGCGGCGATAGCTCCGAAATGACGCCTTTGGCTCGAGTTTCTTCGGAGCTGGGCCGCGGAATAGTCTTCAATGACTGTGGCTTTCCATCGCGATCGTAGCTTTCACCGAAGCGCGTGTTTTTTGTGGGGATGCCGCCATTGTTGTAGAGCGCCGCATTCCAGAGCATTCCGGTGTGCGTCATCATGCTGGTGGAAACGGCGCGGGTCTCGCTGGCATGACAGCCGGCGGCGCCGCAAGTTTCCGCTGCGACCCGCAAATCTCCGGGGTTCACAAACTTCACGTACTCGGCTGACTCTTCGAGCCACTTCGAAAAAGCCCGCTCGGGCAACGCGCCGCGATTGCGAAATGACGGATCGCGTGGCTGAATGTGAGCCTTTTCTTTCGCGGTGGCGTACTCTGGCGAATTTTGCGCGGTGCCGGCTGTGATACTGGCGGACGAGTTGCCGCCATGGCAATCCGTGCAGCCGAGCTGGACGGTCCTTGTCGGATGCATGGTCGGCTCGTCCATCGGCGAGTGGCAACTAACACAGCCGGCCGATTTGCGGTCCGCTTCTTCACGGGATTGGCCCTGCCTGGATTCCCCAGCACCCTGATGTCGCGCAGATGCTCCGCGCATTCCCGTGGCCAAAAATACGGCCGCGATACATGTGGACACCGTGACCAGCAGACTGCTGCCGGCAGTGGTTGCGACGGTTTGTTTAGGGCCTCTTCGCATCGGGCTAAAAAACCAGCTTTACCGAACCAAACAGCGAAAAAAGTGTTTTGCCGCCGTAGATGTCGCGGAAACCATCGCCGGGAGTAAGCATCGCGGCGCCACCGGTAAGAACGATATTTTCCGAGAGCGGCGGGCGATAGGTGACGCCGGCGCCATAGTCCACGCCAAGCGTGTGGCGAATCGGCGCTTGAAACAGGACGAACTCGAGCGGCTCGGTGCGTTCGAAACGCAGAAAATTCACGTTAGCGAATCCCTTGAGCTTCGGCGTGATGTCGAGGTCGACGCCCGCATTTGCCAGAAAGATGCCCGGGTTCACAAAATTGGCCTGGCCTTCGTCCTTGCTGGCCCGCATGGACGGAATCAGGCTTCCCGGTGTGGTCAGCAAGACGCCGGAGCCGGTGAGACGGAAGCCTTCGCGATTCCAGAAACTGAAGAGGCCGCCCGCAAACGAATCCAAATCAAGTATGGAATCGAATCCGCGCGCGCGACCGTCGCGCGGGTCGGCGTCGCCGCTGGTGTAAAACGCGGAAACTCGATAGCGCACCCAATCGCGATCGTAAGAAACTTCCGCAGCGGCGAGCTGCGCATTCACGGTGACCGGACGCCCTGCGATCGGATTGAATGTGTCTTCGCCGACCGCTTGATAAAACGCGTGTGTCACGTTGATGCGATGAATGTGCCCGCTGCCCAGCCAGCCGAAGTAGCCCACCCGGATGCCGTGCGGAATCGGGCCTGCTCCCGGATTCTGGTCGATGACATTTCCGATCGGAGCGGGGCGAACGAGAAATCCGTTGTCGTCGTAGCGGATCGTGGCGTCATCCTTGTTCCACGCAGCGACGAATTCCGCCGTGTAGCCAGGAAAGAAAAAATCCTGCAGGTAGACATTGCCGAGCACGACCTGCTGATGGCGACGTTCAAAGGTGTTGAGGCCACTGTTCGTGTTCTTTTCGAGAAATTGAAAGTAGGCCAGGTTGTATTCGATCTTGTTTGAGTGCAAGTTGCCAAAAATGCGCACCGCGGGCTGCTGGTCCACAAATAGAAAGCCGCGAAAATCTGCGTTGAATTGCTGGATGCCTGCGCGCAGGCTGACGAAATCGTAGTTCGGGCCAAGATCGCGCAGCTTCACTTCCGCAAAGGCCTCTTGCAAACCGATGTGAGTGTCGAAGCGATTGGTACCACTGCGCACGTCGGGGCCGACGATGCCGAGTTCGCGCACGTTGAGGTCGTTAAGGCTGACTTCTGGTGTGATGCGGATGCGCCAGTCAACGGGCTTGAACGAAGTATCGCCATGAAACAGGTCGAAGCTGAAGCGAAGCGTCTGGTCCACGAACTCCTGTTCGCCGTGGCCGAAAAATTCGTCACTTCCGGGATTCGCTGCACTTACGTTGCTCGGCGAAGGCACGCGGCGCGCGTCGAAGGTCGTGTCCGAAGTGGCGGTAATGTTCAGGAAGACTTGCTGGCCAAGCAGCGAAGGCCAGATCGGCTCATCGCCTTTGAAACGGTTGCGATTGAAGGGATCGTACCAGCGCGGCTGGCTATGGATGTATTCACCCGAAGCAGGGTAGCGACGGTATTCGGGCTGCGGAAGTGCCCAGCGGTCCGGCACGGTAGCAAAGACGTCAGCGGCGGGCGGCAAGCTTTCTGGCGCGGGATTCAAAACGTAGCCAGGGTCGGAATCCAGCCGATGGCGAAGCTCGCGATAACTGCCGGCGGCGGATTCCGCGCTCGCGGCAAGCGGTGGCCCAAGCTCCGGCAAGCGCGGAAGCCGCGCTCGAACATCAGCGGAGGTCAGCGGCGCGAGCGAAATCTCGAGCGTCAGAACTTCGTTCGCGCGAAGCGTCAGCTTGTCCAGTGCAAAGTCGGAAAAGCCACCGGCACGAACGATCAACCAGTAGTCGCCTGGCGTGAGAGGAAATGTGCGGAATACTCCTTCTCCGCTCGCGATGATTTGTGTCATTGCGTTTGATGCGAGGTTTCGAAGCGTCAACACCGCGCCGCTGACCGGCGACTGACCGGCAGAGCCCGATCCGGATTTCACAACGCCGTCCAGCGCGGCAAAATTTTGCGCTTGTTGCCGAGGTAGGCGCACGGGCGGGCTTGGTTCTCGCGACTGCTGTGCTTCCTGCAAGCTCGATGCTCGCATTGGCAAGAGGAAAAAAATAACGAGGGCTATGCAAACGAAAAGCAACCTCTGCAGGCAGAAAACGAGGCGCGCCGGGCGCGGGGAAAATGTCTGCATTCAGTTGGCCTGAGAGCGTCGCGAGAACTCCGAGCACGTCTAGCTAACAACACGCTCCGCGCCCGAGCAACGACTTTCCGAACGACATGACGACAGACGATAACGGCGACCGCTCCGCAGCGAAGTTCACTGATTCGCCGCACATGGTTTAGCGAGCGTTGAGAGCGACGGGCAGCTGTGCTACCAACAAAGCTACCGCTGCAATGAAAAAACTGCGCGAACTTCGGCCCTTGCGGTCGCAACGCATATTGGAGAAACGGAGACGCGTTCTGGCGCTCGGGGCGATGCTGGCACTTGGTGCCGCTGGCGCGCTTGCCCTGCTCTTCGCCGGCTGTGGCGGAGGCGGCGGAACCATAGCGCCATCTCCTCCTCCCGCCCCGTCCGTTCAGCCTTTGCAGATCGCAGACGTGCAGAAAATTATTCAGGCTGCCGCGAGTTCTATAAATGTAGACATGGCGGTCGCCGTGGTGGACCGTGCCGGGTTCGTGCTCGGCGTCTATCGAACACAAAACGCACCAACCGCTGCCGTAGGAAATTTTAGCGCGACCGCGGACGCGAATGACCTTGCAGTGGCTCTCGCTCGCACCGGAGCATTTTTCAGCAACAATCAAGCCCCGCTCAGTTCGCGAACGGTTCGCTTTATCAGCGGCATACACTTTCCGGCTGGAGTGGAAAACCAGCCTCCTGCAGACCTCTACGGGATCGAAAACACCAATCGCGGGTGCACGCTGATCAACGACGCGACGTTCGAGAGCCAGATTCCTCCATCGTCAGCCCTCGGCGGTGGCTTCGGCCTGGGTGTCATCACCGGCAAAAAAGATGTGATGGATTCTGATCCGACTATCGTCAATCCTGGCGGCGTGCCGATCTTTTATCAGAACGTCGTGTTGGGCGGGATCGGCGTCGTGACAGCATCAACGAATCTGAATGTTGCGGAATACGCTGCACTGTCAGGCGCAACCACGCAACGTGGCGCCGCGGGCGATAATTTTGGGCCAACGCCAGCAGCGCCGGGCGTTGTGTTCATGGCAGGTATCGCGCTTCCCTTTGTTCAGCAGACCACGTTGCCCGCAGGTTTTTCATCAGGTCCCGCGGCCGGCAGCGGATCTTTTCTAAGTGCTCCCGCCAATAGCGCAGGGCAACCGGCGGATGGCGATTTGATCGCACCCGTCGCAGGCCCACTTGGCGGACTTAGCGCGGCGGACGTGAAACAAATCCTCGACAACGCCGAGGCCGAGGCAAAGCTGACGCGCGCCGCCATCCGCCTACCTCTAGGCTCTCGCACACGCATGGTTATCGCTGTCGCAGACCTTGACGGCACCATCATTGGTCTGCGGCGGATGCCGGATTCCACGGTCTTCAGCATCGACGTCGCAGCAACCAAAGCCCGCAATATGGTCTATTTCAACGGACCCACGCGTCTCGCCTCCGACCTTAATCAAGTCCAGATGGGAACCGCCGTCACCAACCGCACGATCAGCTTCGGCGCTCAGCCTTTTTTCCCGGCCGGTATCGACGGCAGCGCTCCCGGCCCATTCTTCAACCTCTACACCATGGATACGGCAAACCCTTGCACCCAGGGTTTCCAAGCCGGCGCTGCCAACGACAAAAAGAGCGGTATCGTTTTCTTCCCGGGCAGCGCCGGGCTCTTTCGCAATGGGGTCTTGGCGGGAGGTCTGGGGGTGAGCGGCGATGGCGTAGATCAGGATGACTTCGTTACAAACGCCGGCACCAAGGGATTCGAAGCCCCGGCCGCGGTTCGCGCAGATCAGATTCTGATTGACGGTGTTCGTCTGCCCTATTTCAAATTCCCTCGCAACCCGACCGACTGAATTATCCAATCTGTCAGGAAGCACCGTTACATGATTCTTTGTAGTTACTTATTCACGGCTAGGCCGATTTGAATCTCTTCATTTATCGGCTCAGACGACAAAATTGGATCTTGTCGAGAAAGCACAAACGTAGAGTCAGCCAAGTCAACCGTACCTGCCCGCTCCCATGGATTAAAGGCCCCAGCCAAAAGCCATGACCCTTCGAGCCAAATGGATCATTTCGTACGGAGCGGCGCTGCTGCTTCTCTTGTTCATTGGAGCCGTGTCTTACGTCCGACTCGAACAGGAAGACGCCGCCCAACAATGGGTTTCTCATACGCACGATGTTATGCAAAACCTCGACGCCACATTAGCGAATTCGCTGCAATTGGACGCGAATCACCTGGGCACTGAAGCAAGTTCGCGACGCGATTCCGAAACAACAAAAAAGCTTGAGGCGAACCTCTCCGAGATCAAAACGCTCACTAGCGATAACGCAAAACAGCAGAAGGCAATTGAGCAGTTAATGGCTCTTGTCCGCGCCAGAAGTTCACTTCACGAGGCCGTCCAATCGCCCGCAAAAGCAGAAGTGGTGGCGCAAAGCCGCGATTTGCTGGACCAGATTCGGTTTGTTCTCCTCCTGATGCGGCAGGAGGAGGAACGCCTCGAGGGCGAACGCCTGCAGGCCGTGCAGTTGAAATCGCGAAAGGCGCGCATCGTTCAAGGCATTGGCTACACAGCGGCGCTGCTCGTGCTTGCTCTCACCGGCGTATCCGTGTTTCGAGAGATGGTAAGGCGGATTCACTCCGAAGAACAACTGCGAGTTGCGCAAAAACAGTTCCGCCTGCTCTTTGAGAGCAATCCTATTCCCGTGTGGGTTTACGATCTCGAGACCCTGGCCATCGTGGACGTCAACGCCACTGCCATCAGCCGCTATGGCTATTCTCGCGAAGAGTTCCTGCGCTTCAAGATCACCGATATCCGACCGCAAGAGGACGTGCCTTCGCTAAGGGAGTCCGTGCGCGCGGACAGCGAATCCGCGGAAGATTCGGGTCCGTGGAGACATCGCAAGAGGTCCGGCGAAATCATCGACGTACAAATTCGTTCTTACCCGTTGAAGTTCGGCGGCCGCAGCGCCAGGCTTGTCGTGGCGACGGACATCACGGAGAAAAAGCGAGCGGAGGATGCTCTGAAGCAGAGCGAAGAGAGCCTTCGCATGATCATCTCGAATATTAAGGACTACTCCGTGATCACACTCGACCCGCAAGGCATGGTGACCGGATGGAATGGCGCTGCGGAGCGCATCACAGGATATCGAACCGAAGATATATTGGGAAAGCACCTATCCATTTTCTATACGCCGGAAGACGTTGCGATTGGAAAACCAACCACAGAGCTTGAGATTGCCACAAAATCGGGGCGCTTCGAGGATGATGGCTGGCGAGTTCGGAAAGACGGTTCACAGTTCTGGGCCAACGCTGTCGTAACCCTGCTGCAAGACCAAGCTGGGCGTGTGCGCGGATTTCTGAAGATTACGCGCGACACCACCGAGAAACGAAAAGCAGAACAGGAATTGATAAGAAGAAGCGCCGAGCTGGAAGCTGCGAACAAGGAATTGGAATCGTTTTCTTATTCGGTCTCTCACGACCTCCGCGCGCCGCTGCGCGGCATTGACGGCTTCAGCCAGGCTCTGGAAGAAGACTATGCCGGCAGTTTGGACGGTACGGGCAAGAACTACCTGAAGAAGATTCGCGCCGGCGCGCGCCGTATGGGCACCCTGATCGACGACCTCCTCAACCTGGCCCGTGTTACACGCGCAGAAATGCACCGTGACAAGATCGATCTGAGCAAGATGGCCGCCGACATCGTTCGAGAGCTGCAAGCGGCCGAACCGGAACGAAGAGTCAGCGTAAAGGTAGCCAAGGGACTGGCCGCCAACGGCGACACACCGCTCGTCCGCGTCGCTCTCCAGAATTTGCTTGGCAATGCCTGGAAGTTCACGTCCAAGCGCCCGGATGCCAAGATCGAATTCGGTGTCCTTAACTCCAACGGCAACAGAGCTTATTACGTGCGCGACAACGGTGCGGGATTTGACCAGACTTACGCAGCCCGGCTGTTTGGCGCCTTTCAGCGCCTGCATTCGATGCAAGAATTCCCGGGAACCGGCGTCGGCCTGGCTACCGTGCAACGCATCGTTCATCGCCACGGCGGCAAGGTCTGGGCGGAAGGCGCGGTGAATCAGGGCGTAACGGTGTACTTCACGCTGGAGGCCGAACACGTGACAGGAGGGATGGAATGGAAGAAAGCGTGATCCTGCTAGTGGAAGACAATCCCGACGATGAGGCACTGACGCTGCGCGCTCTCAAGAAGAACAATATCCGCAACGAAGTCGTGGTGGCTCGCGACGGCGTCGAGGCAGTGGATTATCTCTTTGGGACTGGCGTTCATGCAGGACGCGACCTTTCCGCCATGCCGCACGTCGTTCTTCTGGACTTGAAACTTCCGCGAATGGATGGCTTCGAGGTTCTCGAGCGCATTCGCTCCTCGGAGGCCACCAAATTTCTTCCCGTCGTGATCCTCACAACGTCCAACGAAGATCAGGATCTCCTGCGGGGCTATGGGCTGGGCGCAAACAGCTTTGTGAGAAAGCCCGTTGAATTTGACAAATTCATCGAAGCGGTTCGCCAGTTAGGGCTTTATTGGCTGATCCTGAACGAAGCAGCGCCTGCTTCCCGGAGATCCTAGTGGCGGCCATTCCACTGCGCGTGTTGTTCATAGAGGACTCGGAAGACGATGCTGTCCTCCAAGTTCGTCTCCTTCGTCAGGCTGGTTTCGACATTGCTTACACGCGCGTCCAGTCCGCCGACGAATTGGCGACCGCGCTGCGAAGACCCTGGGACATCGTGATTTCCGATTACTCCATGCCGCATTTCAGCGGCACGGAGGCATTGAAGGTAGTCCGCGAAAAAGGCGTTGACGTTCCTTTCATATTTGTATCCGGGACCATAGGCGAAGATGCGGCGGTCGCGGCGCTGAAGGTTGGCGCGCAAGATTACTTGATGAAAAGCAATCTTGGCCGCCTGATTCCGTCGGTGCAGAGAGAGTTGCGCGAGTCAGACGAACGTAAACAGCGCAAACGGCTGGAAGAGCAGGTACACCAGCTGCAGCGCTTTGAAGCCATCGGCCGCTTGGCGGGAGGTGTGGCACACGATTTCAACAATGTGATTGGCGCGATTATGGGCTGGGCTGAAATCGGCGCGAATGCCGCGTATCCGGGCGGCGACTTGCACGACAAATTCCTTAAGATTCGTGCACAGGCGGATCGTGCTTCCGGACTAACCCGCCAGCTGCTGGCCTTTGCTCGCCGCCAAACGCTGCAGCCGTGCAACACGAACCTGAATGAACTGGCCAAGGAAACCATCAGCCTGCTGCGTAACGTCATCGGCGAGCGCATTGAGATTCAGCTGCAACTCGCAGAGGATCTGAACGTAATCTGGGCCGACCCCGGCCAGGTCGAACAAGTTTTGATGAATCTCAGTTTGAACGCTCGCGATGCAATGCCCAGCGGCGGGCGCCTCATGGTCGAAACAAAAAACGTCACGGTCGGCGACGACTACCACCGTCTTCATGCCTATGCCATACCAGGAAACTATGTCCTTTTGCGTGTCGTTGACAACGGTGTCGGCATGGACACCGAGACGCTGACTCACATTTTCGAGCCGTTTTTTACCACCAAAGAAATAGGCCGAGGCACCGGCCTTGGTCTCGCCACGGTCTACGGTATCGTCAAACAACACAAAGGCTTTGTTGACGTGGATAGCACGCCGGGACAAGGAACGGCGTTCCGCGTTTATTTGCCTCTCGGAAACGGGCCCGCCGAAGTAAGCGAAAAACATACCGTATTTACCATGCGTGGGGGCTCGGAATGCATCCTCATCGCCGAAGACAACGACGACCTGCGCGACGCGGCGCAGGAAATTCTGCAAAGCCTCGGATACCGCGTGCTGACCGCGAAGGATGGAGAAGAAGTACTCCGCGTTTTTGAGCAGCACGCTGATACGATTGATCTCGTTTTCCTGGATGTTGTCCTGCCGAAACTCAACGGAAGCGAAGCCTATCTGCAAATGATCTCTCGCAAGCCGGGCCTGCCTGCACTCTTCACTACGGGCTACGCCTCCGAAGTCAGCCTGGTGTCTCTTGCCGCCCGCGAAAAGGCCACCGTCCTTCAGAAACCCTACGGATCGCAGTACCTGGCGCAAAAATTGCGCGAAAAACTGGACAAAAAGAAAGTGCGCTGATTTTTCCGAGAAGGTTCGAGGCACGGACTAGCAGGAATCGCTCTTCAGCAAAGGCTCGCGGCGGTGTTATCCTTCAGCCACTTCGTTTTCGGAATTCGATCACCGGAGGTCTGATGTCCTTCCCCTCGTCCTCCCGATCCTTGCGCGTCTGCCCGCCGCCTCTGTTCATCTGGCTCACGATGTTAGGAGCGTTAGCGGTGGTGCAAACATCGCAATCTCAGGTTATCCAGATGAAACCTAAGGTGAGCGCGTGCGATCCCTCTCTCGTGGATGCGGCGATGGAAGTCTCCAGCTTAAAAGACATGGGGAAGTTGATGTCGACTGAAGTTGCTCCAATGTTCGCTCAGATGGAACAGACCTTGCGAGCACGCGGCCGCCGCCTGCTGCCCGCTGAGCGCGACCAGGTGTTCGGGATGATGCAGCAAGCATTCGCAGCGGACGCCGTTGATGAGGAGGTGCAGCGAAGCATACGAAGCCACTGTGAGCCCAAGATCTTTGCCGCCGCGATTGAGCAGCTCCGCACTCCACTTGCCGTAAAAATGCGCGGCTTCGAAGATCAATTCAATCGTTCCCGCGCGACATCTGCCGTCAGTCGCTACGCGGCTTCTTTGCAGCAGCATCCGCCGACGGAAACTCGCGAGGCCCTAGTTGAGGCTATGGAGAAGACAGTTCACCAGGCGGATTTCACGGCAGATACGAACGGACAGGTCATTCTCGCGATTTACATGGTCCTCACCGGCAAGGCCACAGATGACGGTCAACTCTCCGAGATTCGTGATCGACTGATGCCCGCCGCTCGAAAAGGCGCGCGGATTGAATTCCTGCTGGTCTACCGCAACGTGACGGACGAGGAGCTCGACCAATACATCATGCTGCTTCGTACTCCCGAGCTACAGCGCTTTCAAACCATTTACAAGTCTGCAGTGCAAAACGCTATTGTCAGGCGCTCTCAGATCTTGGCGGCAATGATCAAGCAGCATGTTGACTCCCGTGGTGGCAAGCACTAATCGTCGTAGGATTGTTCTATGGCATGGGCTAAATGGGACGCAGAACTCTATGACGCGAAGCACGCTTTCGTTTGGGAGAAAGCTCACGGCCTGCTCGAATGGTTAGTTCCGCGCGACGGTGAGCGAATTCTGGACCTCGGCTGCGGAACCGGCCAGCTTTCCGCAGAAATCGCTGCGAGCGGAGCACGCGCTGTCGGCATCGACCGCTCTCCGGAAATGGTCGCAGAAGCCCGCAAGAAGTTTCCGGCATTGCACTTTGAGGTTTGCGACGCGCGCGCCTTGCCATTCGCGCAAGAGTTCGACGGGGTATTTTCGAATGCCGCGCTTCATTGGATCCGCCCAGCCGAAGAAGTTGTCGCTGGAATCTCCCGTGCCCTGAAGCCCGGCGGCAGGTTCGTCGCCGAATTTGGCGGCAAGGGCAACGTGCAGAACGTCGTCGCCGCGCTGGAGCAAGGCTTGGCGACCCTAAGCATTTCACCTGAAGGCGCGAATCCTTGGTACAACCCAAGCATCGCAGAATATTCGTTCCTCCTCGAACAGCATGGACTCGAAGTCCGCCAGGCAACCCTATGCGATCGCCCGACAAAACTCGAAGATGGCGAGTTGGGCTTCGCCACCTGGGTCACCATGTTCGGCGAGTCTTTCCTCAAACGAGTCCCTGAAACCCAACGCGACGACTACCTTCGCGTCGCCGCAGCCGCCGCGCGCGCGGATCTTTGGAAGTCAGATCACTGGGAGCTCGACTATCGCCGCCTCCGGCTCGCCGCGTGGAAAGCGAGCTAGCCGATTCCGTAGTGGCCGTGCAAATTCCGCCACAATCTGTTGGGCAGCCCTTTACACTCACCCGCCCCCGTGCTACATTTTCCTCCCGTACCGCCATCCGAATTTGTCACCTGAAAAGGTGGCAGCGCC
>UEXQ01000088.1_pt1 | contig 27899 bp, 30 predicted proteins | sample 4301111 | NCBI WGS metagenome assembly UEXQ01 (sample SAMEA4773181, study PRJEB27434) | metagenome | biome: 2259; feature: agricultural soil; material: soil | place: USA | collected 2014-09 | depth 0.25 m
GCCTCGGCCGTAGCCGAGCGTGCCGTAGTGCGCGAGCGGGTTCGCCCCGACAACATAGAGAGCTTTCAGTTTGCCGTTCTGCCCAGCCTCAACCATCTGCGGAGCGGTCATGCCGGCTTTCGCAACGTGCGCGTAGCCTGGACCGTGATCGGGCAGAACGCCCATATCGGCGGCGCCGCGCGAGTTGGCGTAGTCGCCGAGCGCCATGTAACGGACTTTGCCTTGCAGCTTTGCGCCGAAGCCGGTGAGGTCGGCGATCGCGGCACCGGTGAGTTCTGAGCCGAAGACGAGCGCAACGTCGGATGCCGCATCAAGCTGCGCCTTAAGCTGCGTGAGTTGTTCGACCAGCGCAGGTCCAAGCGGTGCTTCGTTATGCAGCCAGCGAACAGCGGCAGCTTCCTGGCTTGCGGGGACCTGCACAAACTGCGCGGCCTGGCGCTTCAGCTTGATCTCTTTGCAATTGATGATGAAGAGCTTGAGGCCGTGATGACGAACGCCCGCGCGAATCTGCCAAGCGACGAAAGGATTCTGGTTGGTCGGATCGTTGCCGATCAGCAGGACGGCCTTGGACTTATACAGCTGATCCATCGTAAGCAGCGAATCCTTGGCGTTTTCGCCGAGGGCGGTCATCAGGCCGGTGTAGTCGGCGGTACGGTGATGGTCAATGTTGGCGGAGCTGAACGTTTCGCGCGCCAGCTTCTGGAACAGGAAATTCTCTTCGTTAGACGTACGGTTGGAGCCGATGAAGCCGATGGCCTCGCCACCGTGCTTGGCATGAACTTCTTTTAGCTTGGCGGCCGCAGTCTGAGCGGCTTCTTCCCACGAAACGGGGAAGAGCTTGTCGCCCTTGCGTACCATGGGCTGCTTGATGCGCTCGGGATGCTTGGTGAAATCGAATCCGAAGCGGCCCTTCACGCAGAGGAAGTCGCCGTTGATGCCGCTGAGGTCGCGGTTGTTGGCGCGAATGATTTCGTGATTGCGAACGCTGAGCGTGGTCTTGCAGCCGTTCGAGCAGTGCGCGCAGGTTGTGGGAACGTACTCCATTTCCCATGGGCGGGTCTTGTAGCGATAGGTACCGCTGGTGAGCGCGCCGACAGGGCAAATGTCAATGCACATGCCGCATTCTTCGCACTCCAGGTGATCTTCACGATTGGGGATGATGACGCTGTTCGCGCCGCGCATGCCCACGCCGAGCGCCTTCACGTCCATGCCTTCGTCACAGACGCGCACGCAGCGGAAACAGAGGATGCAGCGCGGAGCGTCGTAATAAACGATCTCTGACCACTTCTCTTCGGGGCGGTGAATTTTTTCTTCGACGAAGCGGCTCGAATCCGCGCCGTAGCGGAAAACCATGTCCTGCAGTTCGCACTCGCCGCCTTTGTCGCAGACCGGGCAATCGAGCGGATGGTTGGTAAGAAGAAATTCGAGCACTCCTTTGCGTGCCTGCTGGATTTGCGCGGTGTCGGTGCGAACCACCATGCCGTCGGTCGCGACCAATGTGCAGGCGGTCTGCAGCTTGGGCATTTTTTCCACTTCGACCAGGCACATGCGGCACGCGGCCTGCAGCGAAAGTCCGGGGTAATAGCAGAAAGAAGGAACCTCGGTGGCGATCTGTTTGGCAGCCTCGATCACCAGCGTTCCCGCGGGCACTTGGACGTCGCGTTCGTTGATTTTCAGGTTGACGAGTTTCTGTTCAGCCATGATTCCTATCGCGCTCCGACCAGCGCTTCAGCGGACTTATAAGCGCAACGCCCGTTCAAATGGTCTTCAAATTCGCTGCGGAATTTCTGCACGATGCTTATTGTGGGCATTGCGGCGGCATCGCCAAGCGGGCAGAAGGTGCGGCCCAGCATGTTCTTGGCAAGTTCGCCGACCAAGTCAATGTCTTCCGTGCGGCCGAGGCCGGCGTGGAAGCGCTCCAGCATTTTGCGCAGCCACGTCGTTCCTTCGCGGCAGGGGATGCACCATCCGCAGGATTCGTGCGCATAGAACTGCATGATGCGGCGCGCCATGTCCACCATGCAGGTGTCCTCGTCCATCACGACCATACCGCCGGAGCCAAGCATGCTGCCGGCCTTGGCGACCGCGTCGTAATCCATCGGCAAATCGATTTCGTCGGCGGTCATCAGCGGACAGGAGCTACCGCCGGGGATGACGGCTTTGAGTTTCCGTCCGTTGGGGATGCCGCCGGCCATCTCGTAGATGAACTTTTTCATGTTCATGCCAAGCGGAATTTCGTAGATGCCGGGCTTATTGACGTGGCCGGCCACGCAGAGCAGACGCGTGCCGCCATTTTTCGGCGTGCCGCGGCTGGCGTAGGCTTCGCCACCTTCCTGAATGATGGCGGGAACTGCGCTAAGTGTTTCGACATTATTGATGATGGTGGGGCATCCGTAGAGGCCGACTACGGCGGGGAAGGGCGGCTTGATGCGTGGGTAGCCGCGCTTGCCTTCGAGCGATTCCATCAGAGCGGATTCTTCGCCGCATTCGTATGCACCGGCGCCGGTGTGAACCAGCAAGTCGTAATCGAAGCCGCTGCCGAGAATATTCTTGCCCAGATAGCCGCGCTGGTAGGCTTCGGCGATGGCTTCATCTACCAGGTCGAGCACGTAGCGGTATTCGCCGCGAATATAAATGAATCCGCGATGCGCGCCGATGGCTCGGCCAGCGATGATCATTCCTTCGATCAGCTGGTGCGGGTCCATTTCCATCAGCGGGCGGTCTTTGCAAGTGCCGGGCTCGGATTCGTCGGCGTTGCAAATGACGTAGCGCGCTTTAGGCGAATCCTTGGGCACGAATGACCACTTCATGCCAGTGGGGAAGCCTGCGCCGCCGCGCCCACGCAGGTTCGACTTCTTCACTTCGTCGATGATGGTTTCCGGCGTCATCTGCTTCAGGGCTTTTTCGAGCGCCTGGTAGCCGCCGTTCTGCAAATAGACGTCAATTTTGCGAGAATCCTTGATGCCCCAGCGTGCGCTGATGAGGACAGTTTCCTGCGGGTCGCGCTCGTGCAGCGCGCCGGAGATCACGGGTACTGGGGCTGGCCGCTTGCCCGCGTCGAGTTCCTCGATGATCCGGTCGAACTGTTTTGTAGTGAGGTTTTCGTAGAAGTCGTAGTTGACCTGAATGGCAGGCGCACCGGTGCAGGCGCCGATGCATTCCACTTCTTCCAGAGAGAACACACCGTCCTTGGTCGTTTCCTTGTGGCCGATTTCCAGGCGCTTCCTGGCTTGGTCGAGAATCTCGTAGCCCCCGCGCAGCATGCAGGCCACGTTGGTGCAAACCTGCACGTGATACTTGCCCATCGGCTTGCGCCGCAGCATTGAGTAATACTCCAGCGTCTCCTCGACCTGAACCGTGCGAAGTTCGAGGCGCTTGGCAATCTCCTCGATCAGTTCATCGCTGACGCAGCCGAACTCATCCTGCGCGTACATCATCATGGGGATGAGCGCGCTGCGCTTCACCGGATAGGCGTTCTGCAGCTTGTCGAACCGTGCCGCGAGTTGTGGCGAAAGTTCCATAATCCTTTTGTCGATTACCGGTCGACGTCGCCCAGGACAATATCAATCGTGCCGATGCATGCAATGACGTCCGCGATCAGCTGGCCTTGAATCAAAAGCGGCAGCGACTGCAAATTCACGTAGGAAGGTGTGCGGAAGTGGCAGCGCAGCGGCTTCGGCGAACCGTCGCTCGCGATGTAACAGCCCAGCTCTCCACGCGGCGATTCGATCGCGACGTACGCATCGCCCGGCGGCGGCGAAAAGCCTTCGGTAAAAATCTTGAAGTGGTAGATGAGCGCTTCCATCTCCGTCTTCATCTTTTCGCGCTCTGGAGGAACGATGCCCGGAGCTTCGGTGCGAATCGGCCCGGAGTCCGTGATCTTGTCCATCGCCTGCTTGACGATCTTCAGGCTTTCGCGAATTTCCGCGACGCGCAGCATGTAACGGCCGTAGCAATCCGAGTCGGTGCGAATCGGAACGTCAAAGTTGAACTCTTCATAGCTCGAGTAGGGGAACGCCTTGCGGTTGTCATGCGCCAGGCCCGCTGCGCGCAACGTCGGTCCGCTCATGCTGTAGGCGATCGCATCATCCAGCGAAATTTTGCCAACGCCCTTCAGCCGCGCCTGCCAGATACGGTTTTCCGTCAGCAGGGCTTCGTATTCATCCACGCGGCTCGGCATCATCTTCAGGAACTTGCCGATCATTTCGCGCCAGCCTGCTGGAGGTTCAACGGCCACGCCGCCGATGCGGATATAGCTGGTCATCATGCGCTGCCCGGCGAAGCGCTCAAAAATTTTCAGAATCTCTTCGCGTTCTCGGAAGCAGTACAGAAAGACCGACATCGCGCCCATATCGATCGCGTGGGTGCCGAGCCAAACCAGGTGCGACGAAATGCGCTGCAGCTCGACCATCATTACGCGGATGTACTGCGCGCGCTTGGGCACTTCCAGCCCGAGTAGCTTTTCCACGGCAAGGCAATAAACAAGGTTGTTGCCAAGCGGATTGAGGTAGTCCATCCGGTCGGTTAGCGTAATGGCTTGCGAGTAAGTCTTATCCTGGCAGGACTTCTCAATGCCGGTATGCAGATAGCCGAGGTCAGGGTCCGCTTTCACCACCGTCTCGCCGTCCAATTCCAGCGCTACACGCAGCACGCCGTGCGTGGACGGGTGCTGCGGTCCCATATTAAGGACCATTGTCTTCGCTGGGCCAGTCGCTGTTTCAACCGTGGTCATGTTTCTCTCGTCTGTTTCACCGAGTACGCTTCCGAGCTAAGGTCAACCCTCCATCTTACTGCTTTTTAAAAGCGGGTATATACGTCGACGGAACATCGCGGAATCCCTCGGTCGGGTAATCGCGCCGCAGCGGATGGCCTTCCCAGTCCGCCGGCAACAAGATCCGTCGCAAATCCGGATGCCCGTTAAACCGAATGCCCATCAAATCGAAAATCTCCCGCTCCAACCAGCCCGCACCTGGCCACACGGGAACCACCGAGTCCACGGTTGGATCCGCGCCACTGACTCGCGTTCTCAGACGGATCTTCCATTTTTTGGGAATGGAAACTAGGTGATAGCTCAGTTCAAAGCGAGGCTCGACAGGGAAGCGGTCAACGGACGTGGCGTCTGACAAATAATTGAACTCCAACTGGCTGCGACAATATTCCGCGGTCTCCCGCAGCAACTCGCGCGGCACCACCACCGTCGTCTCGCCATGAAACTCAATGACTTCCGAGACCGCCTTTGCGTTCCACCCGCGCAGCTTCTCGACTATTACACTCGTAGCGTTTTGTTCGCCGCTCTCGCTCACGTTTTCCCGATTTGCCCCGACCGGCTATTTATGCCAGTCGAGCGCGCCCTTTTTCCAGAGATAAAAGTACCCGACTAGCAGGATGGCGATGTAAATCATCATTTCCGTGAAGCCGTACCAGCTCAGTTGGCGAAACACCATCGCCCACGGGTACAAAAAGATCGCTTCCACGTCGAAAAGGATGAAAACCATCGCTACAAGATAGAATTTGACCGAAAACGGTTCGCGCGCATCGCCAGTCGGCTCCATGCCGCATTCGTAAGCCTGCTGCTTGGCGCGATTCGGCCGCCGCCAGCCGATCAGAACCGACAACGAGGAGATAAGTCCCGCCAAAATGGCGGCGATCAGCAAGTGCAAAACCAGCGGAGCGTAGGTTTGTAGACCTGAACCACTCATAGGCGAAGCGGTATAATAACGAGGAGTTGGCGTTCGGTCAAATCGCGCGCGCAAAATTTGCAGGTGTGCACGCTGGTTAGAAAATTCACAGCACGGGATTACGGCGAGCCTTTCAAAATGATATTCGGCCACAACAGCAACGTCGCGATCGGCGAGAACACGGTTCACGTTCAGACCGAAGACCGCGGCGGCCCGAACGCGATCATTGACACCACTGTCCACTGGAAGGGCCGCGTGTTGCATCGGCGCACTAACAATTACAAGGACTTGTTGCCGCTCGACTCGGGCAAGGAAGCAACGCTGAAATCACGCGTGGACGAACAGCACCGCGCAGTAATCGAAGAATTGCGTTCCGGTGCGCTGCGGTTGACGATTTCCACGCTTCCGGCGCCCGCGTCAGCTCCCGCTGCAAAATCCGGTGCTCGGGCGACGCTAAAGGTCGATTTGACCAACGCAAGCACCTGGCTGTGCGGCCGGAACGCCACGCTGCAACTTCTTGTACGCGACGGAGCCGGCAATCCTGTCGCGACCGCAACTGCGATGGCACGCCTCGAGGGTGCTGATTCGCCATTCGAATCCACCGCCGAGACGAGCGCCGCGGGAATTGCCACGTTGCAATTCGAAATGCCCAAACTCAGCGGCAATGATCCTGCGCTGGTGATCGAAGTCGCCCACAACGGCGCAAGAGGTAATTTGCGGTTTCAACTGCGCGCTAAAGCAAAGTCCTGAGCAACCATGGAAACAACGGAAACCATCTCGATCGTTGTAAATGGTGAGGCCAAGGAGGTGCAGGGTGGTGCCTCTGTCGCCGAACTTCTACAAGTGCTCGGCCTGCACGCTGGTCGCGTGGCTGTCGAACGCAATCTGCAAATCCTGCCGCGCTCTGTGTGGGGCGCTACAAAAGTCGTTGCGGGCGATCGCTACGAAATCGTCCAGTTCGTAGGCGGCGGTTAAAAGGCACTTCCTGCCGAACTGGGCTGGCGTTCCTGTTTGCGTCGTCGCCATTCCTCGGCCGTAATTTCCCAGGTTTCAGAAAGCAAGCGGCCGCTGACGTAGTCTCTCTCTTCACAGGAAACGATGCGCATCCCTTGTTTCACGGAAATGCGTCGCGATGCCACGTTCACTATGGCTTTCGGTGCGCGCAGCACTGGCTGGCGCAACTCTTCGAACCAGTAATCCGTCACGGCATTGCAAGCTTCCATCATCAAGCCCTGTCGCTGCCAGCGAGGATCCAGCCAGAACCCCCGATTTTCCTCTTCCTTAGTGGAAAGCGTTATAGCCCCGATGATCCGCTCCGCCGCGTTTTTCAAGCGAATCGTCCAATACCACAGTTCGCCGCGCGCAATCGCCGGCAATGCGTTATCGCGAATGTAGGTTAGCGCTCCGTCTGGCGGGTACGGCCAGGGCACAACGGCGTTTAGATAGCGCACGATTTCCCACTGTGCGAAAAGCTTTTGCACCTGCTCCGCGTCAGCCAATTCCAGCGGCTTCAGAAGCAGCCGCACTGTTTCAAGTTCAGGTGCCATAATTGCGTGCTGCGGGCCGAATCACACGCCCTGCAACAAATGACCCATCTTCTTTTTCTTCGTTTGCAGGTAAGAGCGCGAGATTTTTGAGATGCGCGGCTGGCAGGGAACTCTCTCGACAACTTTGATTCCCGCAGCCTCCAACTGCCGCACCTTTTCCGGATTGTTGGACAGCAGCCGAATTTGAGTCGCCCCCAACTTTTTCAAGATCTGCGCGGGAAAGTCATACTCGCGCGCGTCGGCCGCAAACCCCAGCGATTCGTTCGCCTCAACGGTATCCATGCCTTGGTCCTGCAACTCATAGGCCCGCAGCTTGTTCATCAACCCGATTCCGCGACCCTCCTGCGGCAGATAGAGCAAAATGCCGGCCGCAGCCTTGCCGATCTGCTTCATGGACAGTTCCAATTGCGCCCGGCAGTCGCACCGCAGCGATGTCAACACATCTCCCGTCAAGCACTGCGAATGCACCCGCACTAGAGGCACGGCCTTCTTGAACTTGAACGGCCCGCGAATCTTTCCGCGCACCAGCGCAATCGCTTCTTGGTTACGGCCTTTGCCCTTGAATCCGTGAATCGTGAACCGAGCGTAGCGCGTCGGCAATACTGCCTGCGCCACAAGCTGCGGCAGACCATTGTTTGAAACTGCTATAACAGTCGGGTTTTTCTTGGCCATGGGAACTTTCAATTATAGCAGGGAGCCGCTTTGCGATTCGTCCACCCGGAAACCACTGCGCTCGGCGTCCTTTACAGATGGTCAGGGATTGGCTAGCGTTACGTCAGATGGACACCGGTTTTTCGCCGCGCGATTTTCTCTTCACGCTGCTCCTCAAAGTCGGCGTAGCCGCATCTATTGCCGCGCTCCTCGCCCGCTGGAACACTCTGCGCCGCGTCCTCTTCACCGAAGAACGCGACGTGGACCAGAAAATCAAGCTGATGTTTTTCCTCACGCCGCCGCTGGTCCTTGGCGTCGTATTGCGCCTCGTCGGCGCGCCGTACCGCTTCGCCGATCTCTCGCTCGAAGGCGCGTTCCTCATGGGCCTTCTCGGCGGCCGCGTGGTTGGACCCATCGGAGGAGCCATCATTACCATCCCCGCCCTGATCGCTCACGAGTGGCTCGCCATGCCCGCCGCCTCCGCCGCGGGACTCCTGGGGGGACTTATGCGTCAGTCCATCCCCAATAAAGAAGACCTCTGGAACTTCGGCCCATTCACTTTCCTCAACATCCCCAAAGCCACGCTGCGATTCTTCCGCAAGGCCGAAATCTCCTGGGAGATGCTGCCGCTTGCCGCTTGCGTCGGCATCGAACTGGGTCGCGTTGGTTTGGTTCTTGCCACCAAGCCGAAATGGCTTTTCGCGATCGACCCGCAGTGGAACTGGTGGCTCTGCCTCGCGGTGATCGCCACGCTGATGTCCGTCGCCGCTCCGCTTAAAATCTGGAACAACACGCGAATCGAGATGAATCTCGAGCGCCACCAGCAGCTCCTGCTCAAAGCTCGCATGGACGCGCTCTCCAGCCAGATCAATCCACACTTCCTCTTCAACACGCTGAATACCGTCTCCGCCCTGATCCGCTTCGACCCCGACACCGCTCGCGGCGTCGTGCTCAAGCTCAGCAACATTCTTCGCCGCATGCTGCGCAAACACGAAACCTTCGTTCCGCTCAAAGAAGAGTTGCAGTTCATCGACGACTATCTCGATATCGAAGTCGCCCGCTTCGGCAAAGACAATCTGGAAATCATCAAGGAAATTCACGGCGAAACGCTGGAAGCCTTTGTCCCCAGCATGTTGCTACAGCCGATGGTCGAGAACTGCTTGAAGCACGGCCTCGCCCCGAAAATCGAAGGCGGCCGCATCCGCCTCCATGCCGAGCAGCGCGGCGGTCGTCTGCGCATCGAAATCGAAGACAACGGCGTCGGTATCTCCGAAGAACGCATGCCCCACGTCTACGTCGAAGGCATCGGCCTCAGCAACGTCCGTGAGCGCCTCCGCGTTCTCTACGGCACCGACTTCCGCCTCGAAATCGAAAGCCGCCCGGGGCAGGGGACTCTGATCCGCATCGAGGTCCCCGAACTCGCTTCTACTGCCTCTCCCCTCGAAGAAACCGTCCGCACCCTGTAACAGACAGCTGAAGTTCCGTCCGCGGCTCGCCCAAAATCAGACTTGACAAGCGTCTCTAATACCTGTATATTCTGTAATAACAGAAATGACTGTAATATCGGCATCTCGAGTTCTGCTTCAGGCGGCGCCCAGCAAACCCGCCCGCGTTGTCCTCCTCGGCGGTAGCGGTCAGGTCGGCAGGCTCCTCGCCCGCCATTTCTACGCGTCGGGAACTGACGTCTCTGTCGTGGCCCGCACCACCTTCTCGGCCCCCTGGCGTGTGGTTGCCTGGGATGGCGCGCATTCTGGACCCTGGATCGATGAATTGGAAGGCGCCGACGTTGTGATCAATCTCGCCGGGCGCAGCGTGAACTGTCGCTACCACCGCTGGAACCGCAGAGAAATTCTGGAGTCGCGCGTTCATTCCACTCGCCTGCTGGGGCAAGAGATTCAGTCGCTCGTCGCCGCGCCCGCCCTTTGGCTTAATGCGAGCACTGCCACCATCTACCGCCATTCCTTCGACCGCGAAATGGATGAAGAAACCGGCGAACTCGGCGGCCGAGAAAAAGACGTGCCGGACGAGTGGCGATTCAGCACTGACGTGGCGAGGAGTTGGGAGGAAGCGTTTTTTTCGGCGAACACGCCGAGCACCCGGAAGATAGCGCTACGCAGCGCGATGACCATGAGCCCGGACCGGGGCGGCATCTTCGACGAACTGTTGCGCCTCGTACGATTAGGGCTAGGCGGTAAAGCCGGAACAGGCCAACAGTACGTCTCGTGGATTCATGAACATGACTTTGCACGCGCCGTGGATTTTTTGATCGAAAACAAGAATATCCAAGGCGTAGTGAACGTCGCATCGCCCCACCCGCTGCCCAATGTCGAGTTCATGAGCCGCCTACGGAAGGCGTGGGGAATTGGCCTTGGGCTCTCTTCTTCGAGATGGATGTTGGAGGCGGGTGCTTTCCTTCTGCGCACGGAAACTGAATTGATTCTCAAGAGCCGCAGGGTGGTTCCGGGACGGTTGTTGAAGTACGGATTTCGCTTCGACTTTCCGAATTGGGCCGAGGCATCGAAGGATCTGGTGGAGAAGTGGCGGTCGCAAAATCAACCGAGAGGGAAGCAATGAGCAACGACAGAAAGTCATCGCTGGCGCCGGTAGAGGAAAAATTCATCCTGCACTGGGGCGAAATGGGTACCAAGTGGGGCATCAACCGCACCGTGGCCCAAGTGCACGCCTTACTTTACCTTGCGGCCAAGCCCCTGCCGGCCGATGAAATCTCCACAACACTTTCCGTCGCGCGCTCCAATGTCAGTACCAGCCTTCGCGAGCTGCAGGGCTGGGGCATCGTTCGTGTCGTTCATGTGCTGGGGGATCGCCGTGACCACTTCGAAACGCTCAAGGACGTTTGGGAAATCTTTCGCATCGTTGCCGAAGAACGCAAGAAACGCGAGATCGACCCGACGATGCGCGTCCTCGCCGAGTGCGTGAAAGAAGCGAAGGCAGACGCTCATGGAGACGTCCAAACCGCAGAGCGCCTCGAATCCATGCTCGAATTCCTCACCGCCATGAGCGGGCTTTTTGAAGAAATTGTCCGTATGCCCATGCCGGCGCTCAAAGGAGTCGTGAAGTTGCGCGGGAGAGTAGTCACGCTGCTAGGCAAACGCGCCGGTTGAGCTGGCCTAGTAGCAGGAGACCTGACTGCTGCAGGCAGGCTTCAGTCTGTACAGGCAAGATCGCCCCAAGGTGCCGGAGGTATTCGCTACCAGAAGAGAGACACCATGATCACCCTCGCCAATGAATTCACTGATCGCAAAGAGCGCACCGCCCGAGGCTGGCTCTTCTTCGATGCCGAGTGCCGCTTCTGCACGCGGATCGCTCGCTGGCTCACCCCGTTTCTCCGCCGCCGCGGATTAGGCGTGGCCCCGCTGCAAGATCCGCGAGTCGGCGCTTTACTCGGCTTGTCGCGCCGCGAACTCCTCAAGGAACTCCGTTTTCTCATGAGCGACGGCTCGCAGCGCGGCGGAGCCAACGCCGTCCTTGCCGTCGCCCGCGAAATCTGGTGGGCCCGGCCGCTGCTTTGGCTTTCCAATCTGCCCGGAGCGATGAAGTTCCTGGATGCCGGCTACAAATGGGTGGCATCCAGAAGAGGGTGCACAAGCGAACGGTGTGAAGCGATCTAGGCAATCAGTTCACATCGTGGAATGGAGGCTGCGATGCGAGTTCGGGAGTTGTTCCGTTGGGAAGGAACCGTAGGCCGAAGCACGTATGCTTTGGCGGGTCTCATCGCACTGACCGTCAAACACAACCTCGATCGCTTGATTGCCTCCGCGTTTGGCCTGCGATGGAACATGTGGAGTTCTTGGCTGCCGCTCGAACGATTCCTGCCTCCGACGGCATTGTCCGCTAACGAAAAAGCATTCCTGCTGGTCCTTTTTCTCACGGCAATTCCGTTCATTTGGTTCGGGTTGGTGCTTACGGTTAGGCGCTTGCGTGACGCCGGGCAAGCAAGTTGGCTCGCCGTGTTTTTCTTCACCCCGGTCCTTAATTTGATGTTCTTTCTCGTTCTTTGCCTCTTGCCAGAATACCGTGACCCGCCTCCGCCGCCGCATCCTCGAGACGCGGGGAGACTGCCAGCAAGCTTTTGGCCGACCACAAAAATAGGCAGCGCGCTCGTTGGCGTGGTGCTCGCTGCCTTGTTTGGACTTGCTGGTACCTGGGTAGGCGTCAGCTGGCTTGGCAACTACGGGCTGAGTCTATTTCTCGCCCTGCCGTTTGCCATGGGCTATCTGACCGTCTGGGCCTATTCGCGTCGAAGCTACACCAGGGCTTCTGACGTACTCACTCTGGTGTCACTCAGTGTTCTGCTCTGCGGGTTAGCAATCCTGGGAGTGGCCATCGAAGGCTTGGTCTGCCTGGCAATGGCTGCTCCCATCGCTTGGGTTTTGGCACTCTTCGGCGGGTTTCTCGCGATGAAGATTCACAATCTCGCCTGGGAAGGACGAACAGTATCTGCCATCGTGTCCGTGGTAGTCCTGAGCGTTCCTTTGCTGATGGGTGCGGAGCACGTCAGTCCTCCGCCGCTGCCGCGCTATCAGGTACACACGGCCATTGATATCGCCGCTTCGCCGGAAGTTGTTTGGTCACATCTCGTTCGCTTTCCGGCGCTCGAACCGCCTAAAGAGTGGCCCTTTCGCTACGCTGGCGTAGCGTATCCAATCGAGGCGCATTTGACCGGCGAAGGGCTAACAGCGGATCGCGCGTGCCGCTTCTCAACCGGCAGTTTCAAGGAACCGATTCTGGCCTGGGAAACTGGCAGACATTTTGCGTTCAGCGTTTCCGATGAACCGGTGCTGATGACGGAGACTTCTCCGTACGGCCAGATTCACGTGCGCCATCTCGACGACCGCGATTTTCAACCGGAACGCGCCGATTTCGTCTTGACTCCGCTGCCAAACGGCGGAACTCGGCTTGAGGGCAGGACGACCTACATCAACAGGATGTGGCCAGGAGCCTATTGGCACGTCTGGACGGATACCATCGTGCATAGCATCCACAACAGAGTTTTCCAACACATTAAGCGGTTGTCGGAAACTGATGCTCACGCGGAAGCGGCGCGGGTTTCCGATAGCACGCGTTGATAGTAGCGCTCGTACAACGGAATTACATCGTTGGCGCAGAATTTCTTCTTCGCATTGACGCGAGCTAGTTCGCCCATCGCGCGGCCGCGATCGGCGCGCGACAGCAATTCGATCGCGTGCTTCGCGGCTCCAGCCACATCGCCGGGCTCGACCAGAAAGCCGTCCACATTGTGTTCGATTACTTCCGGGATACCGCCAACGTTCGTCGCAATCACCGGAACTTCGCAGGCCATCGCTTCGAGCGCAGCCAAACCGAACGACTCCAACTGAGAGGGCAACAGGAACAAATCAGCATCCGAGAGTAGGCGATACACCTGGTCCTGTTTGCCAAGAAAATGCACGTCCTTCTGCAGCTTTTTCTTCCGTACCAGGTATTCCGCCGCGCCCCGGTCTGGACCATCGCCGATCAGTGCCAGCTTCGCCGGCATTTTCGCTCGCACCTGCGCAAAAATCTCCACCGCGTCCGTCACTCGCTTCACAGGTCGGAAGTTCGAAAGGTGCATCAGAATGGGCTCGCCCGCTGGAGCCAATTTTGCCCGTTGCAGCAAATTCGGTTGCCGGGTGTACAAGTCGCAGTTCACGAAATTCGGAATTACTTCAATCGGACGCTTGATATCAAACTCTTTCAGCGTCTGGTTCAACAGGTAGCGCGAAATGGAAGTCACACCATCGCTCTGCTCGATCGAGTATTTGGTGATGGGCAAATAGGATCGGTTGCTGCCCACCAATGTGATGTCCGTCCCGTGCAACGTGGTGATGAAAGGGAACCGCCTCGGAGCGGCCATTGAACGAGCCAGCATCGCACTGACCGAATGCGGAATCGCATAGTGCACATGCAGGAGATCCAGCGACTCCGCTTCGAATACTTCCAGCATCTTTGTCGCGAGCGCCAGCGCGTACGGCGGATGGTCGAACAATGGATAGCTTGCGACCTCGACTTCGTGGAAGAAAATGTGAGGGTCGTTCGGGTTCATTCGAATCGGTGGCGCGTAGCTGATGAAATGCACATCGTGTCCGCGCGCAGCCAGTTCCTGGCCAAGCTCGGTGGCGACGACGCCGGAGCCGCCATAGGTGGGATAGCAAGTTATGCCGATGCGCATAGTCGGTGACGGCCGCGTATAAAATCAGGCTAACACACCCGCAGAACGACCAGCCCTGCTAGAATGTCCGCCAAAGCGAGCACTTTGAGTTGAACACCAATCCGCTTTAACCGGATGACCCATTAGACGCAGACCGACGCAAAACCGTTAAGTCGAAGGAATCCCTCGGGGCGCCCGACCGCCAGCCTCAGGAGAATGGAATGAAATTCACTCGAGAGCACCTGGAATATGCCCGCAGCCGCGTCAAACTCAGCAAGTTCAGTGCACTGATGGGGTTCGAAGTGGTGAAGCTATCAAACGGCAGAGCCATCCTGACGGTAACCACCGAAGACCACCACCGGCAGATCCACAACGTAATGCACGGCGGCGTGATCGCGGCCTTGGCGGATACTGCGGCCGCGATTGCTGCTTACACCGTAGTTCCGCGAGGCGCCGAGGTGGTTACCATCGAACTAAAGATTAATTACCTGCTGCCGGTGAGCGGGGGCAAGCTCACCGCTGAAGGCCAGGTGCTGCGGGCCGGCCGGAACTTCACCGTGGTGGAATGCGAAATAATCAGAGATGACGGCGCGTTAGCGGCCAAGGCGCTGATGACCTTTGGAGCTGCGCCCGGGCACACCCTAAGCGGTGACAATTCAGCGCAGACTCGGCAAAGAAAATTCCAAGCTGCGCGGCCAATACGAACCAGAAAGAAAGGCTAAGCCGGTTTACTCTTCGCCGCCCTCTTCGCCTTCCTTGTACACGTACTTGATGTTCTTTTTGAAGATCATCAGATTGGCGCTGCCCTGACGCGTCAGCTTGATGCAGTCGCGGTCGTACCATTCGATCGTACCGCGTAATGTCTCGCCGTCATCGAGTACAACGACCATGGGCGTGCGGGACTGCATCTGCTTAATCCAGTAAAAATTCTCGGCGTGAGTAATTTCCGGCGGAGTAGGCTTTTTGGTAGGCGCGGGCCCGCCGTTATGTGGTTGATGTGATGGATGGTTGTTGGAACGCACCGGAATCGGCTCTTTGGCGTCGGCAAAACCAGGACGAAACATACGACGATTCACCATTTTAAAGGACTCCTCGATGCCCAAGGGAGTGGAGTTTGAGCAGCAATGTTCATATGACGCGAATTACGAATAAGCGGTTACACGCCAATCGGATGAAAAATTTCCAGCGAAAGGTTGTGCGCTTTTTTACAGGGATTACCCGGGCCCTTGATATTTATGATGACAGGTCTGCGGCGAACGCTTCAAGACCAAGTTGTTTATTGAGATTGCGGCGAGCCCCCTCTGCAAGCTGGTCCAGCCCCTCGAGCGCCCGGTGGATAGCTGCAACGTTAAAGCGACGAGCTATGGCTTCTAATTCCTTTCTGAGAAGCAGGTTACGAATCTGCGGCTTATGGATTCCGGAAGAAAGCTCTAACAAATCGGAAAGCAGGCTATAGAAAACAGAAAGGTGGTCCTCGAACGAAGCGTCTTTGTCTTTCGCCAAAGTCGCGGTCTGGGCAAAAATTTGGCCAAACTCCTCGCCGCGCGACGCCCGATCCAGAATTTTCAAGGCCTCCCGCCGTCGCTGGGATTCCTTTTCCACATCCATCTCCAGGGCGTATCCTGGGCTGCCTTCCGCGAGTTGGGCGGCGGTACGGATGGCCACAGGGGACAAATCGGATTTCTCCTGGAGGATGGCCTCGACTTCCGGTGTGGAGAGCGGCGCGAAGTGGAACTGCAGGCAGCGCGACACAATCGTCGGTAAAAGGTTGTAGGGAGACGGCGCGGTAAGAATCAGAGTCGCAGATCCGGGTGGCTCCTCCAGCATCTTGAGGAAGACGTTCGACACGTCTTGGCGCATGGTTTCGGCGCCGTCGATGATGAAGACGCGGCGGCGGCCCATAGGCTGGAAGTAAGCGGCGCGCTGCACTGCGCGGAGCTGGCCAATGCGTAGCATGGGCCTTGCCACGGGGGTTTTGAGGCGAACCGGATCGGGCACCAGCGCCCAGACGTCGGGATGGGATTGCAGGATGAGCGGGACGCGCTCAACGGTAGCGGCGTCGGCGCTTTCACCGCGTTCGATCAAGCCCTGTTCGATCAGGCGTTGCGGCTCGGCCAAGAGGGCGACCCGCTGACAAGCGTAGCATTCGCCGCAGGCGTCGTCCGCGAGGCGCTCGCAGTTAGCCGCCTGCGCAAAGAGTCGCGCGAGGGTGAACTTCCCGACGCCGTGCGTCCCGGTAAAGAGCAGGGCGTGAGGGACGCGGCCGGAGCGCAGTGCTCCGCGAAGTGCAGTGACGACTTGCGGGTTGCCCCGAAACTCAGCCCAGGCCATGGTCAGCGCTTCTCCTGTAATGCGGGCAGAACTGACGCGACCGCGGCGAAGACTTCTCGCGCGATGTCTTCGGGAGTACTCATAGTTTGCGTGCGCGCATCGACACATTCGACGGTCTTCCAGTTTGGCGAACGAGCCAACTCGTCGTAGATGTCGGAGGCGATCTGTAAATGGCGGATGCTTGCCTCAAGGATGTCGTGAGCGGAATCCGTGTAGGCGCGGGCGGACTTCTTGGCGACCAGCGACTGTGCCTGCTGCGGAGTTACGCGGAGGTAAAGCACCAGATCCTCTTTGGGGAGACCGTAGATCCCGTACTCGAGGTGCTCGATCCACGCACGGAATTGAGCACGCTTTTCGGGGGCACTGCGAGCTGTTTGGTGCGCAAGGTTGGAGCCGATGTAGCGATCGGCGAGGACGATCTCGCCGCGGTCGAGAGCAGCGATGATGGGACCTTTGTTCTCGAAGCGGTCGCCGGCGTAGAGCAGGGCAGCGAAGTGCGGGTCAACCGTGTCTATCGAACCGAAATCACCATTGAGGAACTGGCCAGCCATCTTACCGAACCAGGAGTCGTATTGCGGGAAGCCGGTGGAGAGGACGCGATGGCCTCTGGACTCGAGAGCTTGCGCAAGAAGGCGAACTTGAGTTTGTTTGCCGCTGCCGTCTATGCCTTCGACGGCGATAAGCTTTCCGCGAGTGGTCATGAATGGATGCGCGAGGGTAGTGTAGCCGAGTAGCGCGAATCGTCCAAGTTTTGCGCAGTTTTTCGCTTGCAACCAGCGGGCTGCAGATGGCTCCTCTAGTGTGCGACTCTCGCAGTCGCACCTGAACAGGCTTCATAACTGCGACGCGATAAACGTCCAATTCTCCGCACCTGCCCTAGTCCGCTTCGTCACTTGCCAGCTTCGCTGGTACGAGTGCCGCGGAACCAGTCGTCGTAATCACGACGACGCTAACCAATACCAACAGTGTTCCCAAAACCGTTCGCAGGTCGAGCGCTTCGCCGCCAAGAAAATACCCAACCAGCATCGCGACAACGGGGTTCACGTAGGCGTAGGTAGCAACCTTAGTAGGCGATTCGCGGTGAATCAGCCACAGGTAGGCGGTGTAACCAATGATCGAGCCGGCCACGATCAGATAGAGGAGGGCCAGCCACGCGCCTCGCGACACGTTCGACGGATGGAAGTTGCGAAATTCCCCGAATCCCCCGGCAATAAGGAACAGCAAGATGCCGCCCATAAGCATCTGAGCGCCTGAGCTCATCATCTTCGACTCGGGCAACGGCACTTTCCGAGTAAGAACGGATGAAACCGACCAGCTCAGGGAGGCCGCAATGAGCGCCAGCGCGCCCGTTCGGTCAATTGGTGTTCCCCCCAGATTCAGCGATCGACTCATCAGCACGCCCACGCCGCCGAGTCCAACCGTCAACGCCAGCGCAAGCCGCCACGTCAGCTTCTGCGTGCCTAGAAAAATGATCTCAGAAAGCGCCATAAACGCCGGAATCAGCGCCAGCATCACCGCGGCGATTCCGGAAGGCACGCGCTGTTCCGCCCAGAACAGCAGACCGTAGTCGCAAACAAAAACAAAAAACGCCAGCAGCGAGGCCGCGCCCCATTGCCGGATCGTTGGCGCGCGCTCCCCACGGGCTGCCACCCACACATAAAGGAAGAGTCCCGCCACGAAAAAGCGCATCGCCGCCAGCAGAAGAGGAGGAACTTCCCGCACACCAACGCGAATAGCGAGGAACGTCGAACCCCACACAAAATAAATAATGGCGAACGCCAGCAGCGTCTTCCATCGCTCGCCGCTACCAGGGCTTTGCATGAACCGTTCCTCTCAGCTCTTCCCATGCTGCGTGTCTCGATTCTCGCTGCAAAACAGCCTTTCGTCGCCCGCCAATTTGTCTCAGCGACGGGCGACGGTAGCGAGCTATGTTTACATCCCGCGGCCATCAGAGTCGGCCTTGATTGCGGCCTCCCCTGGAATCGGTTACAGTCAAGCCAGATGCCTACCACCAGCGGTGGCATCGAAGCATGAGCTACGGCACTCTCCCCTCCAAAATGCTGCACGCGGTGGACACTTGGCCCAGTCCCCGCGCTCAGATGTTCCGTAACCGGACGGCGTGGCAGCACATCGCGAGCGAAGAATTTCTCCGCCGCACGGCCGGCCTTTCTCAAGCGCTTTTTGAACTAGGCGCGAAGCCCGGCGACAGAGTCGGCCTCTTCTGCGCCAATCGCCCGGAATGGCATACCGCCGATTTCGCCATTAACGGCAACGGCGCCGTCACCGTTCCCGTTTATTTCAAGGAATCGCCGGACCGCATGGCTTACATTTTCAACCATGCGGAAACGCGCATCGTTGTCGTCGTAGGCAAGGAACAGCTCATCACACTGCTGTCCATCCGCGATCAGATCCCGTGCCTGGAGCACATCATCGTCGCGGACGCGGGCGACCACATTCCGAGCGATTGCCTGCGCTATGAAACGCTGATCGCTTCGGCCGGCGGCGGCGAAGTCGCTTCCTATCGCATGCGCGCCTCGCAGGTTCTGCCCGGCCAACTCGCCTCTATCATCTACACCTCGGGCACGACAGGCGAACCCAAAGGCGTGATGCTCACGCATTCCAATTTCTGTTCCAATGTGAACGACGTCGGCTCCGACTTTTGCCTGCACTCCCATCAGGACGTTGCGCTCTCTTTTTTGCCTTTGGCTCACGTATACGGCCGCACGCTGGACTATCTTTACCTCTTCAATGGCGTTCCCATCGCTTACGTGGATGCCGTTGAAGGCGTGGCTGCAGCGCTGCTGGAGATTCGACCCACGGTGATGGCTGCCGTTCCGCGCGTTTTTGAAAAAATCTACGCGCGCTTGATGGAGCAGGGAAGTTCCGCGCCGGGCCTGAAGAAGAAGATTTTTGCCTGGGCAATGCATATCGCCGAGCGTTCGGCGTCTTGGCGCTGCGGCGAGTCTTCCGCCGGCCCCCTTCTGAAATTGCAGTGGGTCCTGGCGGACAAACTCGTTTACCAGAAAATTCGCGAAGGCACCGGCGGCCACTTGCGCATCATCTGTTCCGGTGGAGCGCCGCTATCCCGCGCACTTTGCGAATTTTTTTGGAGCGTAGGCATTCCCATCTACCAGGGCTACGGACTCACCGAAACGTCGCCAATCGTCTCCAACAATTTTCCGCGCAATCGCGCAGGCAGCTCCGGCCGGCCCATTCCCAATTGTGAAGTCAAAGCCGCCGACGACGGCGAAATCCTCGTCCGCGGACCGATGGTGATGCAGGGCTACTACAAATCGCCTGAAGCCACTCGCGAAGTGATTGACGAAGACGGGTGGTTCCACACCGGTGATATCGGTTATCTCGACAAGGACAACTACCTCTTCATCACGGATCGTAAGAAGGATCTGCTCAAGACTTCGGCCGGTAAATTTATCGCGCCTCAGCCCATCGAAAATTCGCTTAAGACGAGCCCCTACATTTCCAACGCAATGGTCGTGGGCGATCGCCGCAAATTCGTCGTCGCGCTGATTGTTCCCAACGGTAAGACAATTGCCGCCAAAGCCGCCGAGCAGGGAATTGCGCTTTCCAGCGGTGAAGAAGTCGCCACCCATCCCTTCACGCGCACGCTGATTCACGCGGAGATTCAGCGGCTCACCACCCACCTAGCGCAGTTCGAAACCATCAAACGCTTCGCCTTGCTGCCTGGTGACTTTACCTTTGACAACGGCGCGCTCACCTTCACCATGAAGCTGAAACGCCGCGTCGTCGAAGAGCAATACCACGACGTCATCGAGTCCCTCTACGCCGACGTAGCCGAGCCCCGCCCCGTCATCCAGCAGTAGGCGCGCTTTTAGCCGATTTGTCCTGGCCGGGGCGGCCGGTCCTTCGTCCTCCTGAGGTCGAACCGTAGGTTCGGGCCGAGCGTCCCCTAAGACTTGCAGTCTTCGCCTGCGCTCCGGTTTGTCCCGCGTCTCGCGACGTTCTACAATTTACTTTCGAGGATTCTCCATGTCTGACCAGCTCGTCATCGCAGGCCGCGCGTTCTCGTCGCGGCTGATTGTCGGCACCGGCAAATATCGCAGCTTCCAGGAAATGGCTCGCGCGCATGCCGCATCCGGCGCGGATATGGTCACCGTCGCCGTCCGCCGAGTCAATCTCACCGACAATTCCAAGGAATCGCTGCTCGATTTCATCCCGCGCGACAAAATGTTCATTCTGCCCAATACCGCGGGCTGTTACACCGCCGATGAAGCTGTCCGAACCGCTCGCCTTGCGCAGGAAGTCGGCCTTTCGAACTGGGTCAAGCTCGAAGTCATCGGCGATCAGCAGACGCTTTATCCGGACACTGAACAGCTCATCGAAGCCACAAAGGTTCTCGTCAAGGAAGGTTTCGTCGTTTTGCCGTACACCAACGACGACTTGATTGCTGCCCGCAAATTGATTGACGCGGGCGCCGCCGCCGTCATGCCTCTTGCCGCCCCGATCGGGTCCGGTCTGGGCGTGCAGAATCCTGCCGCCCTGCGCATCCTGCGCGAGCGCATCGTCGAAGTTCCGCTAATCGTGGATGCAGGTGTAGGTACGGCATCGGACGCAGCCGTCGCGATGGAACTAGGCGCCGATGGAATCCTGATGAACACCGCCATCGCTGAAGCCAACGACCCAGCACTGATGGCCGAAGCCATGCGCGACGCCACACTCGCCGGCCGCAAAGCCTACGTCGCCGGCCGCATGCCCAAAAAACTCTACGCCTCCGCGTCCTCGCCCTTAGCCGGCGTCGTCCGCTGAAACTGTTAAGGCTGGCGGCACTGTTTCAGGCTTGCGCCTGGGCGGCAGCGGCTTTCTTGGCTTCCGCCGAATCGTAGCTTTCACCGTAAATCGCCGGAACTTTGCTCCCCATCGGCCGAAGATACGTCGAGAGCTGGCCGCGATGATGAATCGTGTGCAGCAGCCCGAACTGAATGAACGAGTACGCCGGCTTCTGGAACATTCCGCGGAAGTCCACCATCTTGAGCAAACTCTCGGCTGGTAGCTTCGCGAGCGCCTCAAAGTTTTTCGCGTAGGTCCGTTCATACCAATCTGCGATATCGGCTGGCGCTTTGAGTTCTTCCGGAATCGATACGCTCTTGGGGTTGAAAACTCCGTTGATCACGGCCTCAAGGAAGAAATTATCCGCAATGGCGATGTGCCGCAGCAGTTCGTTCGCCGTTTTCGCGCAAGGATCCGGGCGATAGTCGAGATTGCTGCCGGGTACGGCCGCGATTACCGCCTTCGTCGTTCGACTCTCCGTCTTGATGTTCCCCAGCAAAACATTCTGTACCAGCGAATACGCCTGTTCAGTGGTTAGTTCGTTCACCAGAATTCTCCTTGTGCAGCAATTCCTTGGATAAAATCGCGCAGTTAGTCTCGGTGCACTCGAATTTGCTCACGAACGCAGCACTAGGCAGCTTGCGATCATGTCGTGCAGCGCCTGCTTCTTTTCCGTAAAGCCGGCCATGATGTACCCGATGCCGAATGGAATCAGTCCGGAAATCATTTTGGCGAAGAACCGCCCCGACGCCCGGCCGAACGAAAGGCGATTGCCATTGAGGTCGGTCACGATCACGTTCAAAACCTTCTTGCCCGGCGTCGCCTGCCACTCGGAACTCTCGCAGTACGCATAATAAAGCCAACTGCCCAGAATGCCGGCAAGAATCAGAATCCACAGCGACGAAATGAACGCGAAAATTATGGCGGGATCGGGTTCCTCGCCCGGATGGATGTTGCGCAAGGCGCTCCCTACGCCGGTCGCGAGGGCCAGAGGAATCAGCAGAGCGCAAAGGACGGCACCCGTGATGGCACCATCAATCAAGTGAGCGAGTACACGGAGCCAGAATCCAGCGTAAGCACGTGTGGGTGTGGGAAGCCAATGCGGAGAGACACCGGCCTGGGGAACGCTTCCTGCAAGCGTCGGGACCGTCGATCCGCCCGGGCCCGGGATTGCCGACGCGGCCGAAGAGACCGGAGTGCCACAAGCCTGGCAAAATGCCGTGCCAGCGGGCAGGGTGTTGCCGCATTTTGAGCAGTACATGAAGGCTCCCGTTGAGCGTTGGATGGCGCGGTCGCTGGGACGCATCCTACCGCAAGTTGAGCCGAAGTTGTAGCGAGCGGAGACGGCGATCGAGTGAAGGTAAGGGCAGAAAGGTGACCTGCAAAGCTTCAGTTGTTGGCGGCGAGAGGTGCTTCGCTGCGTTTGCTGAGAAGCTGGGTAACCCGTTCGGCGAGAAGACCCAAACCATCCACTTTGGACACGACCGCGTCTACCCCGACTTCTTCCGCGCGCGCATCATGCATGGTGAACAGCAGGATGGGAACTTCGGGCGCAATTTTCTTCAGTTCGGCAGCTGCCTTAAAGCCGCCCATGCCAGGCATCGAGAGATCAAGAATAATCAAATCGGGCTTGCTCGCTTGTGCGCTCACGATAGCCTGGCGGCCGTCAGAGGCTTCCTGAAAAGCTTCGGCGGAAGTGTGGCGGGCCAAGAACTCCTTCAACACACGACGAACGATGTCGCTGTCGTCCACGATGAGGATGGTTTTGGACATAGACAGAATGGGCGAGGAGTAAATTCTGTTACGGATCGCAGAAGCGGTGAATACAGTGAAGTCCCTACGGTGCTGCAAGCAGTGACAAGCTGTAAAAATTCGGCGGCGAATCTACCGCTCTTCCCGAACGCTATCGGCTTCAAGAGCCCTACTCGCTCTGAGGAGTGGTGTCTTTCGGATCGGCTTCCACGGTGAGTTCGACTTCGGCCCCCTGTTTAAGCTTGACCTTATGCCCCTTGGAGTCCTCTAGAGTGTTTTCGATGCGTATTTCTTTGTAGAGATCATCGGCATCATGGACGGAAATTTCCGCTTTTTCGGGGACTCCGTCTGCATAGGGCTTGATGATTTTCCGAACTGTGGCCGGTTTTTTGATCTTTGGTTTGCGCGACATTAAGATGCCTCGAGACCGAAATTGCATGTAATGAAACCACACTCGGTGGTGCCAAAAGTGTAGCAAAACTGCCCGCCGTACCGAATAGTCCTGACGCTTGGCCGCCGGGCGGGACGTAATAAGCTGTCTCAACTGCCTGCCGGGGGAAAGGCGGAAATGAAGCCGCGAGGCGTCCACGGGACAGCTGGGGAAGCAGCGGTTAGTCGAGTTTTTCGACCTTGGCGGACTTGACGGCGGGCGAGCGGCCCTGGCGCATCGCGTATTTTTCCGCTCGCTCGCGGTTGGTGAATACGCGAGCAAACTCTTCGCCGTCATGAAACGTGATGACAACTCGGAACTGGTCGTGTTTGCGAAAGGGCTTGCGGCGGGCGCGCCACTGTTCTCTGGTGAGTTTCATTGCGGAAAGGGTATCATGTCCAGCCATGGCAAAGACCAAAAAGCAACCTCGACGAAATTCCACGGCGCACCGATGCCGCTGCGGGCACGGCAAGGCAATTCATCATGCGACGCGTAGTGGGAAGGTGTTCAAGAGCGTGTGCTGGCATCCGGGGTGCAAGTGCAAGGACTACACGCCGGTAGCCAAGGCAGGATAGGAAGACTGACCCGCCCGCGCTCGAGGAACCTCATCATGAAAAGATGGATTTGCCGCTAGCGGCGATAGCGGTTTTCTGTGCCCTCACAAACGCGGTATATGCGGCACCTCAGCAGGGTGCGAAAAGCGGGAACGCACCGACGGTGCCTTCGAAGGCGTTAGCGGTCGCTGTCAGAGGGTTGACCAGCAAAGGAGTGAACGGGTCGATCCTTTCGGTGGTGTCGGCGCAAACTGGAGCGAGGAGAAATAATGCCGCGAAGAAAACTCGATGAACATAAGCTGGAATCCTTTGGTCTCCGTGATCCGGCAACGGGCGGATCGCGGTGAAACATGAAGCGCAGCGGGACGAGCAGCGTAAAACAGGCCACGAAATCACCAAATAGCCGGTGACAGAAGTCGATCAGACTCGGGTGCAGAGTTGCGGATAGCACTTGCAGAACAAGGACGTGGGGAGTACAAATCAGAGAATGGCGGAAACTCCCCAGCTCCGACACTCCTTTTGGGTTCGTGTTACGCACTGGCTGACCACCTTGGCGTTTTTGCTGCTACTGGTCACGGGTTTGGAAATTGCAGTGTCTCATCCGCGGTTCTATTGGGGTGAGGTCGGCAACGTCAATACGCAGCCCTTATTCAAGATACCGATTCCCGCTTCGCGAGCGACGGTCCCAACCGGTTACGGATACACTCTACCCGACCAGAATGGCTGGAGCCGGTACCTGCATTTTCAGTCAGCCTGGCTCCTGGTCCTGACTGGATTGCTGTACGTGGGCGTCGGGTTGTTCCGGGGACATTTCCGGCGAACATTGTTTCCCAGCCGCTCCGACTTGTCGGCCAAACAGCTGATGACCTCCATTAGCGAGCACCTGCGCTTCAAGCGGCCGGGACCGGAAGAAGCGTGGTCGTACAACGTGCTGCAGCGCATCGCTTACCTGCTGATTACTTTTGTCGGATTTCCGCTGATCATCTGGACAGGTGTGGCGATGTCCCCTTCGTTTGTGTCGGCGTTTCCGGCCGCGGTGAATGTTTTGGGAGGGCAGCAATCGGCACGCACGCTGCACTTTTTTCTGACTGGAGCGCTAGTGCTGTTTCTGCTGGTGCACATTCTAATGGTGATTGTTGCGGGGTTCTGGAGCCGAGTGCGGGCCATGATTACCGGACACGCTAACCGCGCGATGATCACTGGTCGGGCCCCGGCGGTGAAACAGGAGGGCGTATGAGCAAGCTCTCGCGACGTCAACTGATTGCTGCAGGCGTGGTGACCGCGGTCGGCGCAAGCGGACTCGCAGTCGCGGGAAAGATTGCGCGGCGCTATGGACTGGTACCGCCGGACTCGGGCGGAATCTATGGACCGGGCGAGACGCTGACGTATGCCGCGCAGCGTGTGTTGACGAAGCACTCGCTGGCTCGCGAGTTTTCGCGGGGACAGATTTCCGCCAAGCCGTTTGCCAATGAAGTCAGCCCGTTGGGAGACGAGTTCGCGCGGCTACAGAAGGCAGGCTTTGCCGACTGGCGGCTCACCGTGGATGGCACGGTCGCGGAGCCGACGACGTTCTCGCTGGCCGAATTGCGAAGCTTTCCTCGCCGCAGCCACATCACCATGATTCAATGTGAAGAAGGCTGGTCGTACATCGCCGAATGGACGGGCGTTCCGCTTTCGCACGTGTTGACGGTGGTCGGCGCCGCACCGAAGGCGACACACGTTGTCTATCGTTCGTTCCAGCCGGACTGGTGGGAGAGCATCGACATGGCCGATGCGCTGCATCCGCAAACGCTGCTGGCGCACCAAATGAACGGCGGCGTGCTGCCAGTCGGGTTCGGCGGGCCGCTCCGGATGCGCGTGACGCGGCAACTCGGTTACAAAAGCGTGAAATACATCACGCACCTCACTGTGACCGACAACATCAAACAATTCGGCAAGGGCCTCGGGTCGGCCTCGCCTGAGGCTGGTTACGCGTGGTTTGCGGGCATCTGAGGCCTGCTGTCGAACTCAAGGGGCGGCCGCCAGCGACCTAAACTTTCTGGTTCGTGGGAGCGATATTCGCGAACGGGCCGCTATCGACGGCTTCAAAGCTCCATTCGACGGCGGCGAGAGTGCGGGCGTGCGCTAAATTGCGAATCGCGTGAACGTTGCCGGGGAAGGTAGCGATGAACGGCCGCACAAAATTGTCACGCACGGCGGCTCTCCCATTGAGCGTTTCGGTGGGAAGCTGCAACACGACATCGTCTGAATGGTAGGCGAGGATTTTGTCATCGTCGGTGTCTGTCTACGCTTCAAAGTATTCCTGGATGAATGCGCGCACGTCTTCCCGTGGCGCTTGGCCTGTCGCTTGTCCAGGCGCAGCACGCACACTCACCCTCACAAGCTTATCTAGATTGCTCTGGCCCGTGGGATTTTGCTGGGACTACACACCCCGCGTTTGCCAACGGCGCATTTTGCCCGCAGCGGATGAACCGCTCAGCGACTTGAATTGGCTCCGGATTTCCCGTTAGGCTTCATTCCAACCTGGAAAAGAACAAGCGAGGGGGACAGCCATGACAAACGCGATCGTGCTTGGTGTGATGTCGTGTGTGATGATCGTCGCCGGGTGTGGTTCATCGAGAGTTGTGGACGACAGCGGCGCGGCGGCAGAACAGATACGGAAGCTGGATGAGCAATGGTCGGCTACGGCGGCGAAGAACGATCTCGAGGGAACGTTGGCGTTTTATGCGGAGGACGCCGTGGTGCTGCCGGGGAACGCGCCTATTGCGACGGACAAGAAAGCGATCCGCGAATTGTGGGCGGGAATGCTGGGGCCGAATTCGGTGGTGTCGTGGAAGGTGACGAGGGCGGAAGTGGCGAATTCGGGCGAGTTGGGCTATCTCTACGGAACGTACGAATTGACGATCAAGGATGCGAAGGGAGGGCCGGGCGTTCACGATACCGGCAAGCTGGTGGAGATCTGGAAGAAGCAGTCGGATGGAAAGTGGAAGTGCATTGTGGATACGTACAATTCGGATCTGCCTGTGGCGACGGCAGCGGCGCAGAAGTGATGGCAGCTCAAAAAAGAGGGTTTGCGACAGGGTGGCAGGTGGGCCATCTGACACGGCTTTTCTTTTTCTCGATCGTAACTTCGTAAAATCCTCCTTCTTTGAAGAAAAAGTTCTCGTCAGGATTCGGTCGACTAAGATTGTTTCACGCGCCTGCAGTGGCTCGGTTAAATCGCCGTTCCAAACACCGTAGAGCTCTACAAGGTCTTCGCCTGACTGTCGAAGCAGATTGAGAAACGACTCTCGATTATCGCGGGCGACGGCCAGCCGCCCTGTGTCAATTTCGGCTTCGTCGCGATAATCGATTTCGGGCCAGCCGCCTTTCTGGAAAATCGCACCGTATAGAGCGATGTATCTGCAACGCCCAAATGAGGCACCCACCTGCAGCTGCTACTTGAATACGAAGCGGCGGGTGGCTCTGCGCCAAACGATCAGCAGGACGATGCCGATGAGGATTAGGGCGAGGGAGAGGCCGATCCAGAGGCCGAGCGCGCCCCAGCCGCGGCGGAAGCAGAGCCATGCGCCGAGTGGTAGGCCGATGATCCAGTAGGCGGTGAAGTGGCAGAGCATGGGCGTGCGGGTATCACCGGCTCCGCGCAGGGCGCCGGTGGCAACGGACTGGATGCCGTCGAATAGCTGAAAGGCGGCGCCTGCGGCGAGGAGTGCGGCGGTGTTGCGGAGGACGGTCATATCCGTGGTGTAGATGCGGGCGATCCACTGGGGAACGGCGATAAGTACGACGCCGGCGAGGGTCATGAACGATGCGCCGATGAAGATGGCCGTGCCGCCGGCGACGGTGGCTCCATGCGGGTCCCTGCGGCCGAGAGCCTGACCGACGCGGACGGCAGCGGCGGAGGCGATACCGAGCGGGACCATGTAGGTGAACGCGACGGTGTTGAGCGCGATCTGGTGCGTGGCGAGCGGGATGGCACCGAGG
>UEXQ01000433.1_pt1 | contig 27049 bp, 18 predicted proteins | sample 4301111 | NCBI WGS metagenome assembly UEXQ01 (sample SAMEA4773181, study PRJEB27434) | metagenome | biome: 2259; feature: agricultural soil; material: soil | place: USA | collected 2014-09 | depth 0.25 m
GTTTCAAGCTGACGCAGGGTGTCAGGACCATCAGAGCGCAGGCCGTGATTCGCGGCGCCCGCCCGCAAGCCATGGCTTTCGAATTTGTCGATATGGACCTTGAGGATCGCGCCCGCCTCCGCAAAATCCTGCTAGACTTGGGCGGCCTTCCGCAGACCACGAGCGTCGCCAGCCGCGTTCGCCGCCGCAGCCGAACGGCAATCCTCAGGTAAACGAGCCGCGCATTGGCGCAGTCTCTGTGAAACCGATACAATTAGTATTTGCGTACTCCGCGCAGGGCTTCGTTGTGTGCCCCGGCCGGAAGCGCGCAGGCTTACCGGGAAACGACACACACTTCATGGACGCCGCTAAAATTCTCGACCGCGTGGTCGCCACCTTCATTGGCACCAAGCACGAACGCGACATCAAAAAACTTCAGCCCATCGTCGCCGCCATCAATGCCAAAGAGCCGGAGACGCAGCTGCTCTCTGATGACGCGCTGCAATCCGAATTCGCCAAGCTCAAAGACGAGGTTCAGGACCGCATCAGGGACAACGATCCTTCCGACGCCGCCTACCGCGAAAAGCTGCAAGCTGCGCTCGAGCCCGTCATCATTCCGGCGTTTGCCCTCGCTCGCGAGGCTGGCCGCCGTTTCCTTAATATGCGGCATTTCGATGTGCAGCTCATCGGCGGGCTCGTTCTTCACGACGGCAAAATCGCCGAAATGAAAACGGGTGAAGGGAAGACCCTCGTCGCCACGCTTCCCGCCGTTCTGAATTCACTCGCTGGCCGCGGCGTTCACATCGTCACCGTCAACGACTATCTCGCTCGCCGCGACGCCGAGTGGATGAGCCCACTCTACCGCGGCCTCGGCCTCACCATCGGTGTCATCGTCCACGACCTCGATGACAATCAGCGCCGCGCTGCCTATGGTGCCGACATCACCTACGGCACCAACAACGAATACGGATTCGACTATCTCCGCGATAACATGAAGTACGACATCACCCACTGTGTCCAGCGCGGCCATCAGTTCGCCATCGTGGACGAAGTGGACTCGATCCTCATCGACGAGGCCCGCACCCCCCTCATCATTTCCGGTCCCGCTGAGGAATCCACCGACAAGTACTATCGGGTCGACAAGATCATTCCGAAGTTGATCAAGGACATTGATTACACGATCGACGAAAAGCACCGCACCGCAACACTCACCGAAGAAGGCGTCAGCAAAACCGAGCGTCTGCTCGGACTCGGCAACCTCTACGATCCCGCGCACATGGAAGTCATCCACCACGTCTACCAGGCGTTGCGCGCGCACACCCTCTATAGGCGCGACGTCGATTACGTCAACAAAGACGGCGAAATCATCATCGTTGACGAATTCACCGGCCGCCAGATGCCCGGCCGCCGCTGGTCGGATGGCCTCCACCAGGCCGTGGAAGCCAAAGAAGGCGTCAAGATCGAGCGCGAGAACCAGACGCTCGCCACCATCACCTTCCAGAACTATTTCCGCATGTACAAGAAGCTTTCCGGCATGACCGGTACGGCGGAAACGGAAGCCGCCGAGTTTGAAAAGATCTACAAACTTGATGTTGTCGTTATTCCGACGAACCGTGCGCTCATCCGCATCGAAAACCCCGACGTCGTCTACCGCACCGAAAAGGAAAAGTTCGAGGCAGTCGTCAACGGCATTCTGCAGGAAGACAATTCACACACCAATGGTATTCGCCACTATCACGAGCGTGGCCAGCCCGTTCTTGTCGGCACGATCTCCATCGAAAAATCAGAAGCCATCGCCGACATTCTTAAGAAATCTGGCATTCCGCACGAAGTTCTGAACGCGAAGCAGCACGAGCGTGAATCCCGCATCGTCGCGCAAGCGGGCCGCAAAGGCGCCGTCACCGTCGCCACCAACATGGCTGGCCGCGGTACGGACATTCTCCTCGGCGGCAATCCCGAGTTCATGACGCGCGAGCATTTCCTGAAGAACCGCCTCGCCATGCCGTACGCGCAGGCGCCCGCCGTCATCGGTGCAGAACCGGAAAACGCCGATCCCGCCGCTGTGGCCGTTTCAAATGTCCCCATGGTCCTCTTCCAGCACGAAGGCAAAATCTTTCAGGTCCCGCAGGACCAGTGGAAGCCCGTTTACGACGATTTCGCCAATCAGTGCAAAGCCGAACACGATGAAGTCGTCGCGCTCGGCGGCCTGCACATTCTCGGCACTGAGCGCCACGAAGCCCGCCGCATTGACAACCAGCTTCGCGGACGCGCCGGCCGCCAGGGCGATCCCGGCTCCTCTCGCTTTTTCCTCTCTCTTGAAGACGACCTCATGCGCATCTTCGGCGGCGAACGCGTCAAGGCCCTCATGTATCGCCTCGGCATGACCGAAGGCGTGCCCATTGAATCCGGCCTCATCTCCCGCCGCATCGAAAACGCGCAAAAATCCGTGGAAGCGCAAAACTTCGACGCCCGCAAACACCTGCTCGAATACGACGACGTGATGAACAAGCAGCGCGAAACGATCTACAACATCCGTCGCTCCGCGCTCGAAGGAAAAGACCAGCGCGACTACGTGCTCGGCATTGGCGAAGACATTGCTCGCGAACTCGTGGACACCTATTGCCCGCGCGAACAGCATCCGGGAGAATGGAACGCCACGCAGCTCCTGGCAGAAGTCCACAGCCAGTTCGGCATCGACACCGCCGCCGCGGGCATCGATCCCTCTGGCCTCAATCACGATCAGCTTTCCGATGCCGTCGCTGAAGTCGTCACACAAAAATACGCCGACAAGGAAAAGCAGCTCACTCCCGATCTTCTCCGCTGGCTCGAACGCCGCATCATCCTCGACGTCGTTGACTCCCAGTGGAAAGACCACCTTCTCTCGCTCGACCATTTGAAAGAAGGCATCGGCCTCCGCGGCTATGGCCAGAAAGATCCGCTAGTCGAATTCAAAAAAGAAGCCTTCATTCTTTTTGAAGACATGATGGCGCGCATCGACAACGAGACGATTCGCTATCTCTTCAACGTACAAGTTCAAGTGGAGGGAGCACCATCCGCTGAAGGCTCGCCGCAGCCGCCGCGCCAGTCTCCGCCCACCGCATCTCGCCCCTTTGCTGCAGCCGCCAGCGCCGCCGCTCGCGTCGCGGAAGAGCCTGTCCCGCAGCTCCCCGCGTTCGCCCGCCAAATGGAGCGCAAACAGCAGCGCCAGGAACGGGAAATGCAATATCAAACCGGCGCTGCGCAAGCTGAAGCTCCAAAACCGGTTCGCGCCGGCGCCAAAGTCGGCCGCAACGATCCATGCCCCTGTGGCTCCGGCAAAAAATACAAAAGATGCCACGGCGTCAACGCATGATCGGGGTTTGTGGCACAGGCTTCCGCCCGTACAGCTTTCGTAGCGGCGGGTCTTTAGACCCGATCTTTTTTCGTCATTCCGAGCGAAGCGAGGACCGTCGCACCTCCGAGCGGTTTTCGCGAGGAGAATCTCTCTGAAATGCCGCCAGGTTCCGCACCGCAACAAATGCCGCAACGCCAGCCCATCCCAGGCGTAAAGAATCTAGTCGCGGTCGCCTCCGGCAAAGGCGGCGTAGGCAAAACCACGGTCGCCGTCAATCTCGCCCTCGCTCTCAGCAAACTAGGCCACAAAGTTGGTTTGCTCGACGCCGATGTTTACGGCCCCAACGTCCCCATCATGCTCGGCACCAACCAAGAGCCGCTCGCCACGCAGGACCGCCACATCGTCCCGGTCGAAGTTTCAGGCTTAAAAATGATCTCGATGGGTCTTCTGAATCCCGGCGACAAGCCCATGATCTGGCGCGGTCCGATGCTTCACAGCGTCATCACGCAATTTCTCCGCAGCGCCGAATGGGGTGAACTCGATTACCTCATCATTGACCTTCCGCCTGGTACTGGCGACGTCCAGCTCACTCTCATTCAGACCGTCGCCGTCTCCGGCGCCGTCGTCGTCACCACACCGTCCACGGTCGCGCTCGCCGACGTTCGGAAGGCCATCGAAATGTTTCGCCAGGTCAATGTCGAAGTTCTCGGCGTCGTCGAAAACATGTCCACTTTCGCCTGCCCCCACTGCGGCAAGCCCGTCGACATCTTCGGCCACGGCGAAGGTGCCCGCACTGCCCGCGCCTACGGTGTTCCCGTCCTCGGTGAAATCGAAATCGATCCCCGCATCCGCATTGGCGGCGACACCGGCAAGCCGGTCGCTACGCTCGGCGAAGACGCAGCCGCCGCAAAAAGCCTCTACGCCGTAGCCCGCGCTGTCGCCGCCCGCCTAGACGAACTAGGCTCCTCCACCCTCGGCCCCTCCGTGCAAATCGACTGAGCCTTTTTGCAGTGCGCTAGCCCTGCTCCCGCTTTCTTCGAGCCCTGACTAATTTACCGATCGCTCAGCGGGAGCCTTGCTCCGCTTCGGTTAATGTCTGGCAAGTTTCCTCCTTTGTCTGCGCGAACTCGCGTTTTCCTCTTCCATCCGATTCCGATATCCGCTATTATCGAAAATGACGTCGCCAGCAGGCGGCGCTGCGGCAACCCGGTTGCCGCTTTTCGTGTTTTTGGAGGGCTTTACAGGCGCTATAAGTCGTCTAGAATGAATACTTACGCGAACCGCCCTTTCTAACTCTTTTGGAATCAATAGTTATCGAAAACAGGGGGGAGGGGGTACCCGCTAGATCTTAACCCGCCTATTTACGATTACTTATGAGCGCCGCCCGCCAGCTCGACATTCGCCCCTACCGCGGCAAGCACCCGCAAATAGCCGCTTCCGCCTATGTTGATCCCGCATGCGTCATCATAGGCGATGTGGTCATCGGCGAAGATTCCAGTGTCTGGCCGCTCTGCGTCATCCGTGGCGACGTAAACTACATCCGCATCGGCGCGCGCACCAATATTCAGGACGGCTCGATCCTCCATGTCATGAAGGACGAATACCCGCTCATCCTCGGTAATGACGTCACCGTCGGCCACTCCGTCACCCTCCACGGCTGCACCATCGTGTCCCGCTGTCTCATTGGCATGCGCGCCACCATCCTGAACGGCGTCGTCATCGGCGAAGGCAGCATCATTGCCGCCGGCACCCTCCTCACTGAGCGCACCACCATCCCCCCGCGCAGCCTCGTCATGGGTACCCCCGGCAAAGTAAAACGCATCCTGACCGCCGTCGACCAGTCCACCATCGACATGTATGCTCGCCGCTACGTCGATTACAAAAACATCTACCGAGAGGAGTCTGTGTAGCAGCGGCTTCATGCCGCTGCCGCAATCTTTTCCGTGACGCCAGATAAACTTTCTATCGCGAGTGCAGCTAAACTTGTCATTCCGAGCGGAGCGAGGAATCTGCTTTTTCTTTAGACATGGCTAGCAAATCCAAATTCCAAGCCATTCGCGGCACGCGTGACCTCCTCCCTCCCGAAACCGCGCTATGGAACCGCGTAGAAGAAACCGCCCGCCAGATCTTCGGCACCTTCGGCTTCGGCGAAATCCGCCCGCCGATTCTCGAACCGACCGAACTCTTTGCTCGCGCTGTGGGCGGGGATACCGACATCGTCTCGAAGGAGATGTACACGTTTGAGGACCGCGACGAAAGTTCGACAAGTCTGCGTCCGGAAGCCACAGCCAGCGTTTGTCGTGCTTACATCGAGCACGGCATGCAGCAGCTGCCATTGCCGGTGAAGCTCTACTACATCGGACCGATGTTCCGCCGCGAGCGTCCACAGAAAGGTCGCTATCGACAGTTCTACCAAATCGGCGCGGAAGTTCTTGGCGGCAACGACGCTCCTGCGATCGACGCCGAAGCCATCGAAATGGTGATGACTTTCTTTGATCGCCTGCAACTTCCCGGCGTGCAGCTAGAGATTAACTCCATCGGCCACAACGCCGACAACTGCCGGCGCGGCTATGTTGCGCAGCTCAAGTCCGCCCTGGAAAAAGTACAAGACAAGCTAGGCGCCGACTCGCAACGTCGTATCGTAACCAATCCGCTCCGCGTGCTCGACTCCAAACTCGAACACGAACAGTCCATCATCGAAACGCTGCCGCGCATCGCCGACCATCTCTGTGACGAATGCAAGGCCCACTACGTCGCGGTCAAACATCAGCTTCAGCTGCGTGGCGTTCTCTACAAAGAAAACTGGCGCCTCGTCCGCGGCCTCGACTACTACATGCGCACCACCTTTGAAATCACCGCGGCCGGCCTCGGTTCTCAGGACGCGGTCTGCGGGGGCGGCCGATACGACGGCCTGGTCGAACTCCTCGGCGGCCCTCCCACGAAAGGCATCGGCTTCGCCATCGGCGAAGACCGATTAATCCTGTCGCTGCTGGAGGCCAAGAACCAGTCACCAGCCAGCAGCCGTCAGTTACTCTCCGTCTACATCGCCTGGATGGGCGAACACGCCCACGCCACCGCCATCCGCGCCGCCAAGACTCTGCGCGCCGCCGGCATCAGCGTCGAGCTCCCTCCCGTCGAACAAAAACTCGGCAAAGCCCTCGAGCGCGCCAGCAAGCTCAACTCGCGCTACGCCCTCATCCTCGGCGATAATGAAGTAGCGGAAGGTTCGTGGACCTTGAAAACTCTGGCCGACGGATCGCAGCAAAAATTCACCGAGCCCGAGCTCCTCGACTTTCTGCGTCGCAACAAGATTTGAGTGTCATCCTGAGGCCCCGGTGTAATCGGGGACGAAGGATCTCAACATAGGCTGCTCCTCGCCGCCTCGAGGTTTGAGATGCTTTGCTCAGCTTGAGTAGAGGACAGCCTGTTTCTCGCGAAAGGGAATCACAACGTGCTGGACTTTCTCGGTAACCTGAAACGCACACAATACTGCGGAGCACTTCGCGTTTCCGACGCCGGCAATCCCGCCGTCGTCCTCGGATGGGTTGCGCGCCGCCGCGACCTCGGCAACCTGCTCTTCCTCGACGTGCGCGATCGCACCGGAATCGTCCAAGTCGTCTTCAACAAGGAGACGCAGCCCGAAGCGCACGCCAAAGCCGAACACGTGCGCAGTGAATTCGTCGTTGGCATCGAAGGCAACATCGTCAAGCGCGAGAGAGCCAATCCCGATCTGGCAACCGGCGAAGTCGAACTGATCGCGACAAAGCTGCACGTTCTGAACAACGCCAAGACGCCGCCGTTTCCGATCGAGGACCAGATCAACGCGGCTGAAGAGACGCGCCTGCGTTTTCGCTATCTCGACTTGCGCCGCCCAAAGCCGCACGCCAATCTCGCGCTCCGCCACAAGATCATTCTCGAGATCCGCAAAGTGATGGACGAGATGGGCTTCATCGAAGTCGAAACGCCCATGCTCACGCGCTCCACGCCTGAAGGCGCGCGCGACTATCTCGTTCCTAGCCGCGTCCACAACGGCCAGTTCTACGCTTTGCCCCAGTCGCCACAGATATTCAAGCAGATCCTGATGATCGGCGGCCTCGACCGCTATTTCCAGATCGTGAAATGCTTTCGCGACGAAGATCTGCGTGCCGACCGTCAGCCGGAATTCACGCAGCTCGACCTCGAAATGTCTTTCCCGCGCCAGGAAGACATTTTTCACGTCATCGAGCAGGTTATGCTGCGCGCGTGCGCGGTCGCCGGCATCAAAGCCGAAGCTCCGTTCCCGCACATGCTGTACAAGGACGTGATTCGCAAATTTGGCAGCGACAAGCCCGACATGCGCTTCGGTATGGAACTGCACGAAGTGACTTCATGCTTCCCGGAAGAGGCGAAGCAAAAGCTGCAGATCGAAGGCAATGTCTTCGCGCTCGCTGCGCCCGGCGGCGCGAGCTATTCGCGCAAGCAGCTCGACGAACTGACCGAGAAAGCCAAATCGCTCGGCGCGCGCGGCACGTATTTCGCCAAGGTCGCTGCCGAAGGCATCACTTCGACGGTAGAAAAGTTAATCGGCGCTGAGAATGGCAAGAAAATGGCGGACGCTTGCGGTGCAAAAACAGGCGACCTCGTCGTCGCGGTTTCCGCCAAAGAACAAATCAAAGGTACTGAAGCCGCCGCCCTGATCGCCGGTCAACTCCGTCTCCAACTCGGCGAAGCCCTTGGCGTCATCGACAAAACGCAGTGGAAATTCCTCTGGCTCACTGGCTTCCCGCTCTTTGAGTGGAGCGAGTCTGACAAGACCTGGGTCAGCGCGCAGCATCCGTTCACCGGCATCGTGGACGAAGACCTGGAAAAGCTCGAGTCGGCGCCATGGGAAGTTCGCTCGAAAGGCTACGACCTCGTTCTCAACGGCTATGAACTTGGCTCCGGTAGCATCCGAATCCACCGCCAGGATATCCAGGAGCGCCTATTCAAAGCGCTCGGCCTCAGCGAAGAACAGCTGCGCAAGCGCTTCGGCTTTTTCCTCGATGCGCTCACGTACGGCACTCCGCCCCACGGCGGCATCGCGCTCGGCATCGATCGCGTTGTAATGCTTCTCGCCGGCGAAAAATCGATCCGCGAAGTCATCGCCTTCGGCAAAACCACCGCTGCCCAAGACCTCATGGCCGAATCGCCCAGCCAAGTGGACACCGCCCAGCTCGACCAACTCGGCATCGCATTGAAGGAGACGGCAAAGGGCCAGTCACAATAAGTTCGGCCGAAGAATCATGAGCCGCATCCGCATACTTCCGGAAGCTGTTGCGAACAAGATCGCTGCAGGCGAAGTTGTCGAACGCCCCGCTTCCGTGGTGAAGGAGCTGCTCGAAAACGCTCTTGACGCGGGCGCAAGAACGGTTCGTATCGAAACGGAAGCCGGCGGGAAGCGCATGATCCGCGTCATTGACGATGGCCACGGCATGACGCATGACGACGCCCTATTGGCTTTCGAGCGCCACGCAACGAGCAAGCTCAAGACAGCCGACGACTTGCTCTCCATCGCCACGCTTGGTTTCCGCGGCGAAGCGCTCCCTACCATCGCGTCTGTTTCGCGTCTGCTGCTCGAGTCCCGCGACCCGTCTGAAGCGGAAGGCACGCGAGTCGAGTTCGCCAACGGCAAACTTGTTGGCGTTAAGCCTGCCGGTCTTCCCGCCGGTACGACGATCAGCGTCGCGGATCTTTTCTATTCCGTGCCCGCGCGCCGCAAATTCCTCAAGTCGGACTCAACCGAGCTCGGTCACATCGCTTCGCTCGTCACGCACTACGCGCTCGCCAATCCCGACAAGCAATTCGTTCTCACGACGACCACACAAACCATCATTGACTGCGCCCCCGCCGAAAAACTGGCCGATCGTGTGTACCAACTCTTCGGCCGTCAAGCGCTCGACGAACTCGTCGAAATCCCCGCATTTTTCGCGCCCTTCCGCGCCGCCATCACGGAACCGCCGCTCGATCCCGAAGAAGAAAAAGCCACGCTCACCCTCACCGGCTTTACTTCGCGGCCAGAAATTCAGCGCACCAACAACAGCGGCATCTACATCTTTGTGAACAAGCGCCTGGTCCGTGACAAACTCATCCTCCACGCACTTCACGAGGCCTATCGCAACATCCATCCCCACGCGATCTCTCCCGCCACGCTTCTGTTCCTGGAAATGCCGTACGACGAAGTGGACGTCAACGTTCATCCCAAGAAAATCGAAGTCCGCTTCCGCCGCTCGCAATTTGTGCATGACGCCGTGCGCGACGCCATTCGTCAGGCGCTGATGCAAGCGCGGCCAATCGCCAGCTTTGCAGTTGCTGCAGGAACTGCGCCTGCGCCACAAGCCAATTCTGCAAGGTGGAACGCGCAATCGAGCTCGCTTCATCCCGTAACACCCGCGCCTGCGCAATCCGGCATTCCGCGCGCGGTTGTTCCTTCCATGCGGGACCTAGCCGTGGGTTCCGGAGTCGGTTCCGAACATGGCACCGGAGTTGGCGGCGACGACGGTTTTGATCTCTCTTCCGCCCCACTCCAGCCCGTCGAGCAGCGCTTCGCATTCGAGCCGGGCTCGTCGTTTGGCAATGCGGCGCAACTCGTCGAGCCACAGGTACCAGAAGCAGCAAGATGGATGGGAAATCTTGCTGGCGTCAACGGCGACGCACCGGCTTCGCTTCCGCATCCCGATCAAATCGCTGACCTGAAGCCGCTCGGCCAGGTCAGTGCCAGCTTCATCATCGCCGTGAACGGCCAGGGGCTTTGGATTGTGGATCAGCACGTAGCGCACGAACGGGTTCTATTCGAGCAGCACCTCGAAGCGCGCCGCGCCGGAAAAGTCGAATCGCAGCGCATGCTGATGCCGATGATCGTGGAGCTTTCGCCGCGCCAGATCGTCATCTTCGAAAGAATCGCGGAAGAGCTCGTCGCCAACGGTTTTGAAGTCGAGCCGATGGGCCCCAAAAGCTTCGCCATTCAGGCGATTCCCGCCGGAATCGTCAGCAGTGACGCGGAGAAGCTGCTTAGCGAAATTCTTGACGGCATCGAACGCGAAAACGCCGCCATCTCCATCGATACCCTTCAGGCGAAGATCGCTGCGCCTACCGCCTGTCATGCGGCGATCAAGGTCAACATGCCGCTCGATCAAACCAAGATGGAGTGGCTCCTAGCCGCGCTGGCCAAAACCGACTGCCCCATGAGCTGTCCCCACGGCCGCCCGGTCGTCCTTCGCTACTCCGTCAAAGAAATCGAGCGCGCCTTCCAAAGGATCTAGATGTAGCGCCGCGCTTTAGCGCGGCATGTTCTTTGATTTGCCGTCGAGCGAGGTAGCGAGTAGCCAGTCAACGCTGCTAAAATCACAGCGATCAAAATTCAAATTCGTTGCTGTTCTTGCAGACGATCGCAGATTGAATACTGCTCACAGGAGCTAACGTGACGGATTCGCAGAAAACCGCAGTAGTTTTTGGACTGGCGAACAAGCGCAGTATTGCGTGGGCCATTGCGCAGAAATTGCAGGAAGCGGGCTGGCGCCTCGCGATCACCTACCAGAACGAACGCCTCGAGCAGGAAGCGAAGGACTTGATCGCGGATCTGCCCGGCGCGTCGGGTTTTATGTGCGACGTCTCTTCCGATGAGCAGATCGCCAAGCTCTTCGAGGAACTGAAGACGAAGTACGGAACGCTGCAGGGAATTGTACATAGCGTTGCATTTGCTCCCGCCGAAGAACTAAAGGGCGAATTCGTGTCTACGTCGCGCGAAGGATTCCGCATCGCGCACGACATCAGCGTCTATTCTCTGGTTGCAGTTGCACGGGCGGCCGCGCCGCTGATGACGGAAGGCGGCGGAATCGTCACGCTCTCGTACTTCGGTGCTGAGAAAGTTGTGCCGCGCTATAACGTGATGGGCGTTGCGAAGGCCGCGCTGGAAGCGAGTGTCCGCTATCTCGCGAGCGATCTTGGGCCGAAAGGAATTCGCGTGAACGCCATCTCCGCAGGCCCAATTAAGACGCTCGCCGCGCGTGGCATTTCGAATCTCGGCGACATGCTCAAGGCTCATGCCAACAAGGCGCCGTTGCGGCGAAACGTGGATGCCGGCGAAGTTGGCTCCACGGCGGCGTTCTTGCTTTCAGCCGGCGGGTCTGGCATTACCGGCGAAACCATTTACGTGGACTGCGGCTACAACATCATGGGCTTTTAGCTCTGGCCAATGTTTCGACTCGCTGCATGAAAAAGCTCACGATTGCGATTGACGGACCTGCGGGCTCTGGGAAGAGTAGCGTCGCGCGCGTCGTTGCGCTGCGGCTTGGCTACCTGTATCTCGACAGCGGTGCGATGTACCGCGCGCTTGCGCTCAAGGCATTGCAAAATAATGGGCTCGCGCTAACCTCCGAAAAAGAGCTGGAAGAGCTGGCGCGTGATACGCAAATCGAACTGCAAGCTGTTCCGGCAAGCCTCCACGATCCCACAGTGCACAATCGAGTTTTGCTGGACGGCGACGACGTGACGCAGTCCATTCGAACGAACGACGTGGCGCAAGCCGCCTCGCGTGTTGCGACGATTCCGGGCGTTCGTGCGATTCTCGTCGCTGCGCAGCAGCGCGCAGGGGCGAATGGCGGCGTCGTGATGGAAGGACGTGACATCGGTACCGTCGTGTTTCCACGCGCAGAGCTCAAGATATTTCTGGAAGCGACACCGGAAGCGCGCGCCGAGCGGCGCTGGAAAGAACACATCGAGAAAGGCGAGCATTTGAACCTGGCGCAAGTTGAGGAAGAAGTACATCAGCGTGACAAACGTGACACGGAGCGGAAAGTCTCGCCGCTGATTCGTGCCGCTGACGCGGTTCTCGTGGACAACACCGCGATGGATGTCGAAGAAACGGCGCGGCTCATCGTCATGCTGGCGCGCGAGCGCGAAAGAGAGCTTGGTCGGAGCGTGGGAGGAGCCCAGTGAATCGAAGCGTATCGTGTGTCTGGCTGGCAATCGTGGGAGTCTTGTTGTCACTGCCGGTATCTACGAGTGCGCAAAGCAAAGGGGATCAAATGGAGTCTGCGAAGGAGTTCCGCGCGTATCTCGGCGCCGACTGGAAGCGCTGGATGGAGCTGTATCCGGAATTCGCGACGGGCGTGGGCTATCCAGGGCAGAACCGCCGCTGGTCGGACGATTCGCCGCAAGGGATTGCAGCGCGGAAATCGCATCTGGCGGCGAGCCTGAAGAAGCTGAAGTCGTTTTCACGCGAGGTGCTTCCGTCAGCCGAACAGCTTAACTACGACTTGTATCGCGAGTTGCTCGAGACTGCGGAAGAAGGATTGCAGTACGGCGACGACGCGATGCCGTTTCGCAATGTGGTGCCGAGAAATTTGTGGTTGCCCCTGAACCAGATGGGCGGCGTGCAGCAAGGAGCGGCGGAAACGCTTTCGACGCAGCCCCGCCAGAGCGTTGCTGATTACGAAGACATCCTCGCGCGACTGGAAGCTCTGCCGAAGAACATCGAAGAGCAACTCGCGCTGCTGCAAGAAGGGCTGGGCAAGGGATTTACTCCGCCAAAGATTACGATGCGGGATGTGCCGCAGCAGATCGCGGCTCTCGTTCCGGAAGACCCCATGAAGAGCGCGCTGCTCGAGGCGTTCACCGAATTTCCACCGTCCATCGCAGAACCGGACCGCACGCGGCTGACAATACGAGCGAAACAGATTTACAGCAGCACCGTGCGGTCGGCATTCCTGAAGCTGCGCGACTATGCGACGAATACCTATATTCCGGCATGCCGCGAGGCGATTGCCGCGACGGCCTTGCCGAACGGAGCGGCGAATTACGCCTTTCACGTCCGCTGGCAGACCACCACGAAGCTGACGCCGCAACAGATCCACGAAATCGGACTGGCCGAAGTGAAGCGGATTCGGGCCGAGATGGACAAAGTCATCGCGTCCTCCGGTTTCAAAGGCAGCTTCCACGATTTCACGGAGTTTCTGCGAAGCGACGAACGGTTCTATTTCCAAAAGCCGGAAGACCTGGTCAATGCGTACAAAATTGTCGCGAAGTCGATTGATCCGCAACTCGTGCACGAATTTGGAAAGTTGCCGCGCAACCAGTATGGAGTGATTGCGATTCCGGATTTCAAGGCGCCTTCGCAGACAACGGCGTACTATCAGCCGGGAGCGCCAGCAGCGGGGCGGCCCGGCTACTATTTCGTGAACACTTACAATCTTGCCGCGCGACCGAAGTGGGAGATGGAAGCGCTGTCGCTGCATGAAGCTGTTCCCGGTCATCACTTGCAGATTTCGCTTTCACAAGAGTTGGAAAACGTGCCGGAGTTTCGGAAGCATGTAGGGTACTCCGCGTTTGTGGAAGGGTGGGCACTCTACGGCGAGAGCCTGGGAGAAGAGTTGGGGCTGTACAAGGAACCCTACGCGAAATTTGGGCAGCTGAGTTACGAGATGTGGCGCGCTGTGCGTTTGGTGGTGGATACGGGCATGCACACGATGGGCTGGACGCGTGAGCAGGCGATTCAGTTTTTCAAAGACAATACCGGCAAGACGGATCAGGACATCACGGTCGAAGTGGATCGCTACATTGTGTGGCCGGGGCAGGCGCTGGCGTACAAGATCGGTCAGTTGAAGATTCGCGAGCTGCGTAAGATAGCGGAACAAGAACAAGGCTCAAAGTTTAACGTGCGAGGCTTCCACGATTCGGTGCTCGAAAATGGCGCGTTGCCGCTCAGCGTACTGGAGCCGCGTGTGAAGCAGTGGATCGACGCGCAGGGCAAGTAGGCAATCCCGATGACAAAAGAAGCGACTCATTTCTTGCGGGACATTTTGCGGCAGCCGAGGGAGCTGCGCTGGACACTGGAACATTTGGTCGGCGCTGGCTCGGACGCATTGGCAAACGCAGCGGCTGCAGTCCGCAATGCGAAGAATGTATTTCTGACTGGGATTGGAAGCAGTTGGCACGCGGCGGTGAATGTGGCGCCGATGTTCAACCAAGCGGGCCGTCCGGTGTATCTCGTCGAGGCGTCTGAGTTACTCCTGTTCGCAGAGTTTTCCGCCGACAATGCGGTAGTCGTGATTTCACGGAGCGGGCGCAGCATTGAAATCGTGCAGCTGGTGGAAAAAGCGAAGCGTAGCGGGGTGAAAGTCATCGGAATTACGAACGCACTCGAAGGAACGCTTGCGAAGGAGGCAGATTTTTCCATTGTGGTGCCCATCGAACTGGACCATGCGATTTCGGTGAATACTTACAGCACGCTGGCCGCGGCCACGGGCGCTCTGGCTCAAGCGGTAACCATCGGATTTGGCGTGCCGGAAGCGACTGATCTCGCAAGCGCGGTGGATGAAGCCGGGCGGGCGATTCCCGATTGGCAGAAACAGATTGCGGCGTCGAAGTGGTTTGCTCCCGGGCGAACGACATATTTTCTGGCGCGCGGCGCGAGTCTTGGAACGGCGCAGGAGGCGCGGCTTTTATGGGAAGAGGGTGTGAAAGCACCCGCGACCGCGATGGGGACGGGTGTTTTCCGGCATGGGCCGCAAGAGATGGTGCGTGAAGGCATGCGGTTCGGCATCTGGCTTGCTGCGGAGCGAATGCGCGAACAGGACTTGGCGACGGCGCGTGACCTGCAGAAACTTGGCGCGTCCGTGATGCTCATTGGTCAGGACCTGCCGCAAGGTTTTGCGGATCTAACGTTGCAGCTTCCCAAGATTCCTGGCGCTTGGCAGTTCCTGATTGATTGCATTCCGGTACAGCTCGCAGCGGAACAGCTGGCTCGGATGTCCGGCGAAGACAGCGACGCCTTTCGCCTGTGCTCGTTCGTCGTGGAGGACGAAGCGGGATTGCTTGGCGGCGCAGCCAGCGCGGGAGCCAAGAGTTGATTGCAGCCGTGGACATCGGCGGCACCAAGATCGCCGTCGGCGTTGTCGATGATAATGGCCGTGTAGTTCGCCGTAAGGAATCGCCGACGGAAGCGCAGCGGGGTTACGCCATCGGTTTGCAGAAAATTGCCAAAATGCTGAGAGAAGTGTTGCGCGAAACCGGCGCGGGAATTCGCGGCATCGGAATCGGCTCTACGGGGATGCTCGACCCGATCCGCGGTGAATGGCTGGACGTGGATTTTTTGCCGGGATGGGAAGGCAAGAATCCGGTGGAAGATTTGTCACGCGAGTTTGGAGTGAGCGCGGCGATGGAAAATGACGGTGATGCGGGAGCTTTGGCGGAGGCGTACTGGGGCGCGGGAAAAGGGAAGAGCCGATTGGTGTACGTGACAGTAGGAACGGGGATCGGCGGCGGAATTATTCTGGATGGGCATTTGTATCGTGGCGCAGCGGGGTCGCACCCAGAAATCGGGCACCACGTGATGGAAGCTTCCGGGCCGGAGTGTACCTGCGGGCTGCGGGGATGCTGGGAGGCGCTGGCGGCTGGCTGCTCGATGGAGACGTGGTACGCGCAAAATCGTCCCGACAAGGAACGGAGTAGCGAGCCGATCACGGCACGAGAGATTTGCGACTTGGCACGGCGGGGAGATGATTTCGCAAAACACGCAGTCGAGCGCGAAGGAACGTACCTCGGGCTCGGGCTGGCAAATTTGATTGGAATGTTTGTGCCGGACGTGATTGTACTCGGCGGCGGGATGATGCAGAGCGGGGATTTGTATCTGGGGAAGATCCGCGAAGTGATCCGCAGCGGGTGCCGCTTCGTTCCCGCGGAAAAAACGGAAATCGCACTGGCGTCACTGGCAGAAAATACGAATCTGATCGGAGCGGCGATGGCCTGGCAGCATCGCTATGCAAACGCGACAGGAGTCACGTCCTGAAGAAATCGCGCTCATTTGCAATTCGATATACGAAAACCCTAATCCATAAATTCTCTTCGCCGCCGAAAAATCCTGCTTGACAGAAACACAGTCCGGACGATGAAGCGTTCAAACATGGGTCTCCTCTCGCTTCCGCAGTGAGTGGCGGACCAGTGCATACGTGCTGGGCGAGCAGCTCGAGAGGAGAGCTAACGAGAAGGGGAAACCGCTACGCTATCCCCAACCCTTGTGGGGTGCGGGAATCTTAGGCCGGAGTCGACATCGAAGCCAGGAATTCGCTGTTGGACTTCGTCTTGGTCAGACGGCTGAGCAAGAGCTCCATCGCTTCGACCGTGGACAGAGGGCTCAAAACCTTGCGCAGGACCCAAACGCGGCTGAGTTCATCGGGCGGAAGGAGCAGTTCGTCCTTACGCGTGCCGGAGCGCTGGATGTCGATGGCCGGGAAGACGCGCTTGTCGGAGAGGCGGCGGTCGAGGTTGATTTCCATGTTGCCCGTGCCCTTGAACTCTTCGAAGATGACGTCGTCCATACGGCTGCCGGTGTCAATCAAAGCAGTGGCGATAATGGTGAGCGAACCACCTTCCTCGACGTGGCGGGCTGCAGCAAAGAAACGGCGCGGGCGCTGAAGGGCGTTGGCGTCAATACCACCAGAGAGGACTTTGCCTGAGGGCGGAGTGACGGCGTTGTAGGCGCGCGCGAGGCGGGTGACGGAGTCGAGAAGAATGACGACGTCGCGCTTGTGCTCGACCAGACGCTTGGCCTTTTCGAGAACCATTTCGGCAACCTGGATGTGGCGCTGCGGCGCTTCGTCGAAGGTGGAGCTGATCACTTCGCCCTTGACGGTGCGCTGCATGTCGGTGACTTCTTCGGGGCGTTCGTCAATGAGGAGAACGATCAGAGCAACTTCGGGGTGATTCGTGGTGATGGAATTAGCGATGGATTGCAGCATCATCGTCTTACCGGTGCGGGGAGGAGCGACGATCAAGCCGCGCTGTCCTTTGCCGATGGGGCAGAGAAGGTCGAGCACTCGGCCGGTCATGTTTTCCTTGACCGTTTCCATCTTGAGGCGGCCCTGCGGATAGAGTGGGGTCAGGTTATCGAAGAAGATTTTGTTACGGGCAACTTCGGGATCTTCAAAGTTGACAGCCTCGACTTTGATGAGAGCGAAGTAGCGCTCGCCGTCCTTGGGAGGGCGAACCTGGCCGGAGACAGTGTCGCCGGTGCGCAGATCGAACTTGCGGATTTGCGAAGGCGAGACGTAGATATCGTCCGGGCCGGGGAGGTAGTTGTATTCGGGCGCGCGGAGGAAACCGAATCCGTCGGGGAGGCATTCGAGGACGCCTTCGGAGAAGATGAGTCCGCTCTTTTCGGTTTGCGCACGGAGGATCTGGAAGATCAGCTCCTGCTTGCGCATGCCGCTGGCGCCGGGAACGTTGAGTTCCTTGGCGATCTTGGCGAGGTCGGTGATGTTGCGTTCTTTCAGCTCAGCCAGGCTGATGCTGATTTGGTTGTTTTGCTCTGCTGTTTCTTTAGCCATATGTCCTTAACTTCTTGGTTTTTGAGTAGTGAAAGTTACCAGAAATCAGATTGGTTCACGGGATGGATTACCGCTCCGGCAGCACGGCCAGGTTCACTCAGAGTTCGCGAGGCAAACGCTGAGTCCTGACCCAGCAGGAAGGCAAACCGTTTTTTGATTGGCAACTATCGCGTCCCGCGTGAAGTTCTTGAGAAGCGCCAGCGGAGGAACCGCAAGCGAAGCGGAATGCGTCAGTTGGTCAAACTCTTATCTTTCTCGGCCTCACCGGCAAACTCACCGGCGACGGTTGCGACAGCGACGGGCACAATCGGCCGCTCGAGCGCAACCTGAAGCACTGCATCCATGGTCTCGACAAGATTTACCGTGAGACTAGCGAGGATCTCCTGGGGGATGTCCGCCAGGTCTTTCTCATTGTCCTTCGGAAGCAGTATCGTACGCAAGCCCATTCGGTGGGCGGCGAGCAATTTTTCCTTTACGCCGCCGATGGGAAGAATCTTTCCTCGCAGGGTGATTTCGCCGGTCATGGCGACGTCGCAGCGCACGGGAATGCGGGTCAGCGCGCTGACGATGGAGGTGCAGATGGTGATTCCGGCGGAGGGGCCGTCTTTGGGGATGGCGCCTTCGGGCACGTGTACGTGGATATCGAGGTTGCGGTAGAAGTCTCTAGGCAGGCCGAAAGTTGTGGAACGCGAGCGGACGTAGCTCATCGCGGCTTGTGCGGATTCCTGCATCACGTCGCCGAGTTTGCCGGTGAGGATCGGGCGGCCTTTGCCTTCCATGATGGTGGCTTCCACGGCGAGGACAGAGCCGCCGACTTCGGTCCACGCCAAACCGGTGGCGAGGCCGATTTCGTTGTGCTTTTCCAGCCAGAATTCGCGGTATTTCAGGATGCCGAGATATTCGCCGGCATTGCTGGCGGTGATTTCGAGTTTGACACCACCGCCGTCGGTGACGACTTTGCGGGCTACCTTGCGGGCGACGTTCTGAATTTCACGTTCGAGGTTGCGGACGCCGGATTCGTGCGTGTAGTGGCGAATGATATGGAGCAGGCCGTCGTCACTAAAGGAGAGATTTTCCTCGGTGATCCCGGTGGCTTCGCGTGCGCGCTTGACCAGGAAGCGCTTGGCGATTTCGAGTTTTTCCTGCTCGGTGTAGCCTGCGAGGCGCAGGATTTCCATGCGGTCCTGCAAGGGCTGCGGAATCGTGTGCAGGACGTTCGCGGTGCAGACGAACATGACCTTGGAGAGGTCGTACTCGACGTCGAGATAGTGATCCGTAAATGAGTGATTGAGTTCGGGATCGAGAACTTCCATGAGCGCGGCGGAAGGATCGCCGCGGAAGTCGGTGGACATTTTGTCCACTTCGTCGAGCACAAAAATGGGATTGATGGTGCCGGCCTTCTTCATCATCTGGATGATCTGGCCGGGCAGGGCACCGATGTAGGTGCGGCGATGGCCACGGATTTCCGCTTCGTCACGGACGCCGCCCAGCGACACGCGGACAAATTTGCGGCCGGTGGCGTGTCCGATAGACATGGCGAGCGAAGTTTTGCCGACACCCGGGGGGCCTACGAAGCAAAGAATCGAGCCTTTGGGATTTTTGACAAGTTGGCGAACGGCGAGAAATTCCAGGATGCGGTCTTTGACTTTTTCGAGGCCGAAGTGCTCTTTGTTCAAAATCTCTTCAGCGAGCTTGATGTCGCGAATTTCCTTGGAGCGTTTCTTCCAGGGCACAGCAATCAGCCAATCGAGGTAATTGCGGCTGACGGTGGACTCGGCCGACATCGGCGGCATCAGTTCAAGACGTTTGAGCTCGGTCAGCGCCTTCTCCTGAACCTCAGGAGACATGCCGGCGCTTTCGATCTTTTTCTTCAGCTCGTCGATTTCACTTTTTTCGCCGCGGCCGAGTTCTTTCTGAATGGCTTTGAGCTTTTCGTTGAGGTAATACTCTTTTTGCGCGCGCTCCATCTGCCGCTTCACGCGAGTATTGATGTTGCGATCGACGTTCAGCTTCTCCAGCTCAATTTCAAGAATGTCGGAGATGCGGGTGAGGCGCTCGACGGGATCGGTCGTTTCGAGCAAATCCTGTTTTTCGTCTACCGGGAGCTGCAGATTGGCGGCAATGGTGTCGGACAGGCGAGCCGCGTCGTCGACACGTGCGGCGGCAATCATCGTGTCGTAATTGAGGCTCTGCGAGAGCTTGATGAACTGTTCGTAGAGACCCGTGACTTTCTGGACGAGCTGGTCGAGTTGAGGCGAGGGTTCGACGCGCGCTCCTAAGAGGCGAATCGAGGCGCGGAAAAAGCCTTCTTCCGCAGCGACGGAGATTGCACGGGCTCGCTCGACGCCCTCGACAAGAACTTTGATGTTGCCGTCGGGCAGTTTGACGCTCTGCACGATGTTGGCGAGCGTGCCTACGGCGTAGATTTCTTCCGGCTTGGGATCGTCAACGGACGCGTCGTGCTGGGTGGAGAGAAAAATCTTTTTGTCGCCCGCAAGCGCTTCTTCGAGCGCGCGGACGCTGGCTTCGCGGCCCACGATGAACGGCGTCATCTGCTGCGGAAAGATGACCATATCGCGTACCGGCATCATGGGTACGCGCTTCATTTCCTGTTTTTCGCGATTAAACATTAGACCCCTGAACTTCCTGGAACCGATCCGGCTGGATCGGGAAAATCATGGCGACTCCCTGAAGTCGCTTGAGCTTCGAAACTATCCTGCTTTTTCGAGCAAGCTCCAATTGATTTCGTGGCCGCGCACCATGTCCGCGGTGACTACAAAATCGCGAACCTTACGCTGCATGGGCAGGTGGTACATCAACTCCAGCATGAGGTCTTCCAGAATCATGCGCAAGCCGCGCGCGCCAACCTTGCGCTGAAGAGCCAACTCGGCCACGGTCTCGAGAGCCTCATCGGTAAAGCGCAGCCGAACATTTTCAAATTCAAAGAGCCGCTGATACTGCTTGAGCAGCGCGTTCTTCGGTTCAGTCAAAATCTTCATGAGCGCGGCTTTGTCCAGATCGTTCATGACGCCGGCGACCGGCAAACGGCCAACGAATTCGGGAATCAAACCGTAGCGGATTAGATCGCCCGGCTGGACTTGCTCGAGCAGCTCAGTGTTGCGGCGCTGAGCGGTCGTGGGTGCCGCATCGGTGTGGAAACCGAGGGCCCGAGTGCCAGCGCGCTTCTCGATAATTTTTTCCAACCCTACAAAGGCGCCGCCGCAGATAAACAGGATGTTGGTCGTATCGACAGGAGTAAATTCCTGATGCGGGTGCTTGCGGCCACCTTGTGGCGGAACGTTCGCGATAGTACCTTCGAGAATCTTCAACAACGCCTGCTGGACTCCTTCGCCGGAGACATCGCGCGTGATGGACGGGTTCTCGTCCTTTTTGGCAATCTTGTCGATTTCGTCGATGTAGATGATCCCTTGCTGGGCTTTCTGGACGTCGCCGTCGGCGGCTTGCAGCAGCTTCAAGATGATGTTTTCGACGTCTTCGCCAACGTAACCCGCTTCCGTAAGCGTCGTTGCATCCACGATCGCAAAAGGAACATCCAGCATGCGCGAAAGGGTTTGCGCTAGGAGCGTTTTGCCGGTGCCGGTAGGCCCAATCAACAAAATGTTGGACTTGCTCAGTTCGACGTCACCCGGCTGCTTGTTCAGGAAAATTCGTTTGTAGTGGTTATAGACAGCGACAGCCAATTTCTTCTTGGAGCGGTCCTGCCCGATGACGTAGCCATCGAGAAACTGCTTGATTTCAGGCGGGCGGGGAAGACGTCGCGCCGGAGCAGCAGCCTGCTCGCGCTTTTCGTCTTCAAGAATCGTTTCGCACACGCTGACGCACTCGTTGCAAATGTACGCGCGCGGATAGTCCGAGGGCGAGCTGATCAACTTCTCGACCTGTTCCTGCGTCTTGTGGCAGAAGGAACAGCGCAGCGGTTCGTCGGAGCTGTATTTTTGTTTCACGTGTGTGAGGGCCTCGCCTCAGCCGAGCCTGTGGCAGAGAGCTTCAACATCCTTCAAATCGAGTCAGTCGAATCAGGGCGGTCGAGCGGACCCCGTTCCTTATTCTAGGCCGAATTCGTGTTTGTGCCAAAAACAATCCGCAAGGGCTACTAACTTTTTGGGAACGCTCAACCGGGCGTTCCACGATAACTAGCGGTGCTTAAAAATAATTTCGTCGATCATACCGTAGTCTTTCGCCTGTTCGGGATTCATGATGTAGTCGCGCTCGACGTCTTTTTCGATGCGATCGACCGGCTGTCCGCTGTGTTTCGCCAAGATTTGATTGATGGTGGTGCGCATGCGCAGAATCTCTTTGGCGTGCAGGTCGATATCGGTGGCCTGACCGCCGAGGCCGCTCATCCAGGGCTGGTGAATCAACACGCGCGCATTTGGCAGTGCGAATCTCTTCTTGGGAGCGCCGCCGGCGAGCAAAACCGCCGCGATGGATGCCGCTTGGCCAACGCAGGTGGTGACAACGTCAGGCTTCACAAATTGCATGGTGTCGTAAATGGCGAAGCCCGCCGTGATCGAGCCGCCCGGCGAATTAATGTACAGCTGAATATCCTTTTCCGGATCTTCGGCTTGCAAAAACAGCATCTGCGCAGTCGCAAGGTTGGCGACGTGATCGTCAATCGGTGTGCCAATAAAGATGATGTGTTCTTTCAGCAGACGGGAATAAATGTCGTAGGCGCGTTCGCCGCGGCTAGTTTGTTCCACGACCATCGGTACGAGCGTCGTTCCGCGGTATACGGGTTCGTCGTGTCTGCTCATTTTTTCCTAGAATGTCCGTTCTGGAAGTGAATTGGATGGTTGCAACGGGTTTCCGGTTACGTTTGCCGGATCAAGACCCTGCCGCTGCGGCCGCGGTGCGAACATTGGCATTTTGCGCCAGCCAATCGAGAGTTTTATCGCTCCGCAACTTAGCTTTCATCCTATCCAGCGCTCCCTGCTTTGTCAAACGAGCACGAATTGCTTCTACCGATTCGCCACTATGGCCGGCGAGGTGTTCCAGTTCATGCTGGATGTCCTCGTCGGTTACGTCAATGTTTTCCGTGGAAGCGATGCGGTCAATGATGAGTTCGGCTTTGACGTCTTCCTTAGCGCGATCTTCCTGGCGCTGGCGCAGACTGACCCAGTCCAGATTGACCGCGCGCGGATCGACGCCTTGCTGCGCAAGCGAACGCACGACCCGCTCCAGACGTACATCTTTTTGGTGCTCCACGAGCGATTCCGGAACGGGGAAGTCGTGTCCTTTCACCAGCTCGAAGATAATTTTTTCGCGCTGCAGGTCTTTGCGACGGTGTTCGCGGTCGTGCTCCAGGCTTTCGCGGATCTTTTTCTTCAGTTCGTCTAGAGTAGTGGCGTCACTGACGTCCTTAGCAAAGTCGTCGTTTAGTTCGGGTAACTTCTTGATCTTGACGGCGGTGACGTCGGCGTCGTAGTGGAATTTCTTTCCTGCCAGCTTGGCGTCCGGATAGTCGGCCGGATAGTCCACGGCAAACGTTCTGTGGTCGCCCACGTTTGCTCCTAGCAGGTTCTCGTTGAAGGGCTGCATGGTTTCCTCGGCGCCGACGTGGCACATCACGTTGTCGGCTTGAATGGGGTCGCCGCCCCCCTCCGGAGTTCCGGCCAGTTTTAGCTGAACGAAGTCCCCGTTTTCGACAGCGCGTCCTTCGGCGGGAGCAAACGCAGCGGCGCGTTCGCGCGTCTCCTCGAGCGCCTTGTTCAGGTCCTTGTCGGTTACTTCCATTGCCGGCATCTCGATGTCGAGGCCTTTGTATTTGCCCAGCTCAAATTCGGGAAGCACTTCGAACACCGCGCGGAACTTCAGTGGCTGGCCTTCGTTGAAATCGAGCTTGTCGACCTGAGGCTGGGAAACCGGGCTTAGCTTTTGCTCAGCCACGGCTTTCTCAACCTTTTCCGGAACGAGGGACTGCAAAACTTCGCCTTTGATGTCGTCAGCGAAACGTCGCTTGATCAGTGAAACGGGAGCTTTCCCGGGACGAAATCCGGGCACGCGGGCGACCCGCGCAATCTCTTTTGCGACTCTCTCGGTCGCCTTGCTTACGTCTTCCGCGGGGATTTCCAGTTCAAGCTCGCGGCGGCATGTTGCTTCGGCCATGCTTCTTACCTCGTTTCACGTTGGGGATACAGCTGAGGGAGGGGCGCCTGTTCCTTCGCGCGTAACTTGGCAAATTAAAGGCGCTGAATAGACCAGACCGTGCGAAAGCCACCCTGCAGTGCGAAAGATAAGTATAAGAGAGCTGCCGCAGACGGTCAATTTCGGCGAGCCAATGCCGTCGTACAATAACCGCCCAATGGAGAACCAGCCGTGAAAAACAGCGCTGTGTTGTTGGTTCAATGCCCGGACCGCAAAGGCCTGGACGCAGCCATCGCCGAATTTCTCTACCGGCACGACGGCAACATTCTGAATTTCGAGCAGCATTCGGCGGGGCAGGAGCGTTTCTATCACGCCCGCGTGGAATGGGATCTCAGCGGATTCAAGCTGGACCTGGACCAGTTCGACGCCAGCTTTGGCTCTGTCGCGCACAGATTTGCCATGAACTGGAGTGTCGCCCTGTCCAGTCGTCGTCCGCGCGTGGCGATTTTCGTTTCCAAGTATGACCACTGCCTCGTAGATCTGCTTTACCGCCAGCGCGGAGGCGAACTGGCTTGTGATTTTCCTCTGATCATCAGCAACCACCCGGATACCATGCATCATGCTGACTTTTACGGCGTGCCCTTCCGTCTGATCCCGATGGGCAAAGAAAACAAAGCGCAAGCGGAAGCCGCGCAGTTGCAGCTGCTAGATAGCGAGAAAATTGATCTGGTGGTGCTGGCGCGCTACATGCAGATTCTCTCGCACGATTTTGTTCAGCAGTTTCCGCGACCCATCATCAATATTCATCATTCCTTCTTGCCGGCGTTCATCGGCGGCAAGCCGTACCAGCAGGCTTACGATCGCGGGGTGAAGCTGATTGGCGCCACGGCGCACTACGTGACGGAAGTTCTCGACGATGGTCCGATCATCGAACAGGGCGTGGTGCGCATCAGCCACAAAGACGACGTAGAAGACCTGATCGAAAAGGGACGCGATCTGGAGAAAGTGGTTTTGTCCAAAGCGGTGCGCTGGCACGTCGAAAACCGCATCCTGCTCGATGGCAACCGCACGGTGATTTTCGAATAGAGGGTATTCGGCCGCTCAGTCGGCGGCCGCGGCAGTTTCCATCCCGCGGGTAAGATCCGCGTGCAGCAGCCGATGGAACAGGTGTTCACCGGCCTCACGACGGACGGAGAGGCGGCCGGCGAGGTACGCACGCGACGCCAGGCCCCTCTGGACGGCATCGCAGATGGCCATGTCTTCGTCCTGGACGACTTCGCTCACACGGATGCTTTCCTTGTTGCGACTTTCCACGGCCGCGCTTGTGTCGGAAAAGTAGTAGTCGAATAAAACAGCGCATTTATCTACGGCTAAGGGCAGAACGAGATTCGTGTCCATCACACCTTCATAGGCGTTGATCATGAAGTTGGGATAGATCCAAAGGTAGAACGCGCGTCCCTGCCGCGTTTTGGCAACGCTTGTTTCACTGGAAGAGTCGGACGAAAGTGGGCTCGACTGCAGGCATGACCGCGCAAAATTTTCAATGGTGTAGCTGGTGTACTCGATGACGCTGCTTAGCCCTTTGTGCGCATGAGGAACGTGATAGCCGCCGTCGAGGTAGTTATCAACATAGACTTTCCAGTTGCAGTTCAGCGTGTACACGCGGCGATCAAAAAATTTAAGTTTTTCGCCTAGCCGAAGCGGGGCGACGAGATCGGGAACATTGTCAAGGAAGCTGTTCAGCGGCCCAGCCTGACCGTCGAGATTGACGTAGACGAAGTTTTCCCAGGTATCCACAGGAATAGGCACCAGGCCATTTTTCGCGCGGTCAAATTCGCAAACGCCCTCGAACTCGACCATTCCCTTGAGCGCTCCGTCGTTGCCATACGTCCAACCGTGATACGGGCAGCGAAACTGTTTGGCGCAGCCTTGAGGCTCGGTCACAACCGCGGCGGCGTGATGCCGACAAACGTTGTAAAACGCGCGCAAAAAGCCATCTTCGCCGCGCACGACCACGATTGGTTCTTCGCCTAGTTGCGCCGTGAAAAACTGGCCTTTCTCCTTCACCTGGTCTACGCGGCCGGCAACCTGCCAGTTGTGCGCGAAAACCCTTTCATTTTCGAGACGGGCGATGCGCGGATCGAAGTACCACGGCGAAGGAATTGTGGACGCCTTCTCGAGCGGGTCTTCGGGGCGGTACAAGTTCAGAAGCGAGGTGACGCTGCGCTCCATGTGTGTGGTCCTCGTAGCAGCAATGCGTTTGTGCTGCTAATTAGATCGCGGAAAGCACGAATTGGAAAGGCCCCGGGGCACAGAACAAACGCAGAACTTGGTGCGGGAGAAAGGATTTGAACCTTCACGGCCTTGCGGCCACTGGCTCCTAAGGCCAGCGCGTCTGCCGTTCCGCCACTCCCGCACGCGCAGCTACAAATATACACGCAATTTTCGCATCGCTCACCCGCGCGGAGCCGCGAGGAATGGCCGTTTACTAGCAGTACGTAGGTACTATGGCCATGGAACTGACGGGTTGCGAACATCGTGGGGCGAGCAGGGACTCGCGAACTTCCGTGTGTTTCTCAGGGTTAACCTGGGGCACGTACGTCCACAGGAAGGACACCCTGCGGCGGGGCAGGCGACTTGGCAGCAACGGTAAATATGAAATCTGGTCTCCGCGCTGTGGGAGCTCTGCGTCCAGACGGACAGGGCTCGGGGGAGCCTGTTGCGTTAGAAACCGCGGTCATCGCTACCGGCGCACGCCCCGGCGACGCCGGCGCGAAGCGCGAGCTCTTCACCGAAGAAACGCAGACCGTCCTCGTTTTTGAAAAGGGTGCGGTGATCCGCCTCTCGGCAGGGGTCGCCGACGGTCAGCTGCTTTTCTTGACAAATAAGAAATCCGGCAAAGAAGTGGTGACGCAGGTTGTGCGCAAGCGCAGTTTCCGGCCGACCAGCTGCTACGTGGATTTGGAATTCACAGAACCTAGCCCAGGGTTTTGGGGCATTGAGTTTCCGAAATCGGCGCCAGCCCTGCCGAGCCAGATTTCGGCCGATTCCGCTGCGGATGAGGACGGCGACCCTGTCAACTATGCGGCGCCTCCCGACCTGCAGGAAGTCGAGCGTCTGAAGAGGGAAGTAGCCGAGCTGCAAACCCAGCTCAAAACGTTGACGGGGAACACTCCCGGCTCGGGTTCCGCGACGCCGGCGCCGGATGCCGTGGCGAACGACTCCTCAACAGGTGAGTTGGCGAAGCAACAACACGAAGAAAAAATACTGGCGCAGCTATTCGCTCAGGAAG